>Ga0126342_10006416_pt1 | contig 20842 bp, 18 predicted proteins | sample Cyp1metagenome_FD_92528 | JGI IMG/M metagenome (GOLD analysis project Ga0126342, IMG submission 92528) | Coral microbial communities from Lord Howe Island, Old Settlement Bay, Australia - Cyphastrea 1 metagenome | ecosystem: Host-associated > Invertebrates > Cnidaria > Coral ...
ACACTACACTACATTACACTGAATGACACTGCACCACAGATAGACAGGTAGACAGATAGACAGATAGATAGTCAGACAGGTAGACAGCTAGACAGATAGACAGATGAAAGAGAGAGAGAGAGATAGATAGATAGATAGGTAGGTAGGTAGATAGGTAGATAGGTAGATAGGTAGATAGGTAATTAGATGAAAGAGAGAAAGAGAGAAATAGATAGATCGATAGATAGATAGATACATAGAAGATAGGCTGGTAGGTAAGTAGATAGTCAGAGAAAGAGAGAGAAAGAGAGGAGACCTCAAGCACCTTTCGGTCCATTAGTGGCTTCGCTCTGCCATCCCTCATTCACAACAACCAAGCTCTCCTATAGGTTTCCTATTTTTGAAACTTCCGCCACCGCCTTGTGCGGTACTACTGGTAATCCTTATTGAGAGGAGAAGAAATCTTACTCGTACTTATTATAGTGGTAAAGTATGATGAAGTACTTTCCTATTTTTTTTTGGGGGGTTTACTATATTTATATAACATAATCATGCTTGAAATATAATGTACTGATACGCACCCCAAAACCATCGTAAAGTCAACATGGGCCGGAAAAAGCAGGGTCCCATAGATAGATAGATAGATAGATAGATAGATAGATAGATAGATTAGATAGATAGATAGATAGATAGATAGATAGATTAGATTAGATAGATAGATAGATTAGATAGATAGATTAGATTAGATAGATTAGATTAGATTAGATTAGATAGATAGATAGATAAATAGATAGATAGATAGACAAACAGACAGACAGACAGACAGACAGACAGACAGATAGGTAGGTAGGTAGGTAGGTAGATAGTTAGATAGATAGATAGATAGATTGATTGATTGATTGATTGATTGATTGACTGATTGATTGAGTAGATAGGTAGATTGGGTAGATTGGGTAGATTGGGTAGACAGACAGATAGATAGATAGACAGATAGATCGATAGATATGTAGCTTTAGTTAGGTCGTAGATAGGCAGATAGGTAGATAGATAGATAAATAGGTAGGTAGATAGATAGATAAATGGACAGATACATGGATCCAACAATGATTTCCTACTGGATATGACCCTTCTTGGGTTTCACCAAAAAAACACCGTGGGTGTTTCGTGGGTGCAGGCTCACGCCTTCACAGTGGTTGGCAAATGTCCCACTTCGGCTTTTGTTTGTTAAGGATCACCTCAAATGGCACATGTAAGGAGCACAGGCTCCCTCACATCACCAACACGGGAATGTGGGAAATCTTGACCATTTTCACTTCTCAATGGTCTGCTTCAGACCGGGACAGACTTTACTCATCCCTACTTACTCTGCAGGAAAACCGGCCTCAAACGGGAGGATTTCCCTCTTTCCAGCTATTTCCAGATAGGTCTAGGTATTTCCAGCTAATGTTTCGATCTTTTTTTGATTCATATATGGAAAGGTTGCACGACCACCACTTCCCAGCCGCTGCTCGCTGCGCCACGGTGCACCCCCGGACGACCAATGTCCAAAGCTTGGCGAAGGTCGAAAATGGTGGCTGCGCAGAAAATTCCGCTGTCAAAATCGTGGTAAGTAGATGGATTTCTTGGGATGTAAGGGGATATACACGTTATATATATATATATGGGATATATGGAATGTATGGGATGTATGTATGTTATATAGAATTATATATATCTATATATATATGTGTGTGTGTGATATAATGTATATATTAAGATGAGGTTTGGAGGGATCTCTACGCAATCATGTGTTATTTGCGTTTGTCCAAAAGTGCCCCTAAAACTGCAGCGTTTTTGGGAGAAATGTTGGGATAAAACATTTTGGGGGTGTCCCCTTAGACAGACCGAGAATCAACTCTGGGGATCCGAAGTCACCGATCCATAGTTGGGATCGGGCCTTTTACCCTCTGGTGAACTAACATAGCAATGGAAAATCACCATTCTTAATGGGAAAATCCACTATAAATAGCCATTTTCCATTGCTATGTTAGTTCACCAGAGGGTATCAAGTTGAACGATGTATTCAGAATGTCTTTTGAGTGGGCATGGTAAAGCTAGAGCAGTTTTGACTCACATGATTCGTACTATCCAAACATACTTGTAGAGTCTGGGGTTCAGGGGAGCTTTAGTGGGGAACTTTGGTCGGTAAGAGCTGACATGATCCGACATTGTACCAGCCGTGCCATCATCAAACCGGTACGATGAGCTGGTTTTTACGTACACAGAAAATGAACAAAACCAGCACTTTGGTAGGTTCGGCACCCTCCAGGGTTCGGCACTTTCGGTCGAGTCGAAATTTGCTCCTAGAGTCCCTGGTGCCTTCCCGCACCAACTCACAGCCATATTCCCTACCCTTATTTTCGGCAAATCATTGGAAGTGTTGGCAACAAACAATGGCGGATGAAGACATTCTGAGGCGTCCACTTCTACAACTTTCGGCGGATCCCAGACACCATGGTCTTCAAGTGCCTTGGCGAGGATGGCGATTCAGCTATTCACGGCCTTGGTTGAAGTGAACAAATTACAGGAACACCCAAAATTCTGCACCCACAATTCTGTTTGATTCCCCTTCATATTTTCTTTTAATCCTCGCACTGGAATACATTAACACACACACATATATATATATATATATTACTGTGTGTATTATTCATATGATGTCCATTCTTTATTTGATTCCTCACTCGCGGAGGGAGAAAAGCTGATCCATGTGACATGTATCGCCACCACCGTGCGGACGATGCCGAGGAACATGTATCGGGCGCGAATGGACAGCTTGCACGCGGACAGCGCAACTGCCGATCGCGCCTTGATTGTTCTCGGTAGATCGGTGGGTAGAATCACCCAAGATGGTGGGCTGTTGGGGATTTAACAACCTCATGGGCCGAGCTAAAGGTGATTGGCGGAACATTGAAGATGCTCATTTACCAACCGGTAATCACACATGGCAATGGGAATTCCCCATAAATCCACCTTAAATCAATGGAGGTTTATAGCTCGAAAAAAATAGAACTAAACCGGTGATTTTCCAGCAAGCCACGTTTGATGACACCGGATGGTAATCCCATGCAATCCCATGCATATTCTATAAGTTATCAAATCACCATTAATTAAACCATCTAAAACAACATCAAACTACCATTCAACCATATTAATCATCATTAATATCCCATAATTGTCCCCATGAAACCACCATCTAACCGGAGGAACGGGAGGTCTCTGGGGCCTCGAGGCATGGTGGAAGAGGCAAACTATGCCTTTTTTCTGAACACGCGCATCTTCCAGGCCGATTGCGTTGGATTATGGTGGGACATCGGTGGCTAAATGATCTAACTGGGTGTTATGACGTCAGAAAAAATCATCCCAAAGAATGGATTAATGACTGATATGATCTGATATGGATTATAATCTATTCTAATAACATCATGTCCATAATCTGATATTATGTCAGATCATTATGATGCTAAAAGAATGGATGATATATTCATTAATGATCCCCTATCCCTATGTCCTATGTAATATATCTGATATGAAATTCGACCCCGCATGGAGGATGAACAACCAGTGAATGGGGAAGTGGTCAATAGGCATCGCCACGGGCCCGTTTGTAGCGCAACCATAAGCCATACCTAGCTTTCTGTTTGGGGGACTGTGATCAGTCATGCTTATAACTTACAATAAGTCTTGTTTTGTGTTATGTGTGCCCCAGTGTTTGTAGGATAAGCCCAGGAATGGGGGACTGGATGCAAAAAAAATATGAGTCATGAACATATAATTTGCGAGATTCGCTTCTGTTGGGCGGTCCGTGGCTCATCCCGTCCAAGTATTTCGTAGAACTTGACCCATGAAGTGGAGGTCTAACCCCAAAGGAGGGGTCATTCAGTTTCCACTGTATATATATATATACCTACAATACACACACACATATATATATATTTATATTTATCACACACACATGAGTAACCGACAAAATTAGCGGAAAACTAAAGTAGTGGGGAGTGGACATGGGATGTTCAAATTTGTGCGAAAACATTCACAACCGATAGGGGACCACCCACTTACCGATACCCTATTTTTACACATAGCATGGAACCCCACTTTGGCCATGTCCATTGCGGGTAGCAAGTAATTTTGTCCGCCACCCATATACATAATATACATATTATACATATACCTATATACATATACATATTATATCTGTCTATCTTATAATATTATATGTTTTTTTTTGAAAATAGGGTACGCCCATTCCATCCAAACGCCACGCAGGAGCTCGATTCCCTGGCCGGCTTTGAGGTGCGGGACAGGGGACGGACACTCAACTCTGACAATGGGTCTGAACCAGCAAAAATTGCGGTTTAACCGAAAACATGGGATGATGATGATGATGGTGGTGATGATGATGGTGGTGATGATGATGGTGGTGGTGATGATGATGATGGTGATGATGGTGATGAACTACCATTTCCCCATCACACACATAGAATATGTGTATATATGTGTAATTGTATTTTGTATTTGATTTGTGCATGTCATATTTCAATTGGGCGATGTTGATTTTTGTTGGTTCATTGATCCCTGAAATCCTTACGGAGTTCGCATTCTGGAGTTTGAATCCCCGTTTCTGGGTTGAAATCACCAGGTCAATGACGGGCTGCTGATGCCAACGAGTTGCAGTTCCAACTGGCTCCTGATTGCTTAAAACCATCTATTATTTGCTGGCTTAAACACCTTTTTTAATGCATGTTTTGTCGGTCAAACGCCACTTTCGCCTTTTTTTGGCTGGTAACACCACCATCTTCATCAATTGCAAAGTGAGTCCAAATAGTTGAGACCAACATTTTTGCTCCATTTGTTTGGGTAAAACATTTGAACAAATACATTAAAATGACAGGTTCATCCCATCTCTTGCCGCTGCCAGGCCAACCCAGTGCCACCGCCCGTGACGGCGCCCGCCTCGAGTGAGGCGGCGCAGGCGTACTCCGCGGCAAAGGCGGCGGGCTGCCCCTTCGCCAGCCTGGCGGCACAAGGCTGGGTTCACTGGATTCACCATTCTTGGGGATTGGATGATTGGGGATGTCTTGGGGAGTAAGTAGCTCATAAAGTTGGTGAAGTAAAGCAGTAGTACTAGAGTACTACTATTAGTAATTAGGCAATGTTAGATTTAGATTATATACTTTATTCCTATCAGTAATTTGGTCATGTTAGCAATAAGAATTACTAATCAATCTCCATTGGTCATAATTTGAGTAAAGCAATAGGATCCACCATCCCCAAGTTTACCATAAATTGGTGATGTATTGGGGATTTCTTGGGTATACTCTCTGCCCCACTGACATGGTGATGTATTGAGCGCCAACAATGGGATCTTGATACTACTGGGGAATTACAGTATTCCATAGAAGGTCAGGTCCCTCCATACAAGAGGTTTATGGTATATAATTAAACTAATCCCATCACCTTAATATTCAACACCCCATAAATGGTCCCAATTATGTGGAAATTCCCTACTAAACCATGGTTTCTAAGGGGGTGTTTAATATTAGGGGGAAGGGATTATAGTTTTCTACGGTTAGCGGGGGTTAGAAACCAACTTATAACTGGGGGGCATCATATAAACAATGGGATTGATGGAGACAGGTTCAACCAAAAATGGAGAATCGATTGGGAGATTGGAGAATGGACTGTGATAAAATTGGGGTATCTGTATCTACGATTTCTTGATGGGATAATATTGGGATTCAATGGGATTTAACCACCATTGATTGGGATTTCATGCGGTACACTGTTTATATTGGGAATAACATAGGAAATATAATGGGGAACGTAGTGGGATATATAATGGGTGGCTATTTCCTTTGAGTCATTGAGGTACCTGGGTCCAGAAACGTATGGTCAGTTGCTCGTGTTTAGAGGGTTCATACCTTCAGCATGGTGATTTTCCATTGCCAGGGGTAGATTACCTGAGGGCAACCCCTACCCTACTTTGAAGACTTACCATCTGGTAAACTAACATAGCTATGGACCTATGGACAATCACCACTTTTAATGGGTAAATTAACTATAAATTGGTCATTTTCCATAGCTATGTGAATTTACCAGGGGATGCTCACCAGAGCCCAGAACTTCCCCCAGGATGGGCCTAAGCCGCCAGGTTTGCCCCTTCCGGAGGGCCATCCGTCTTCGACCGAGAAGTCTGCGGAGCCTGAGCCGAAGGTGGGAAAATCGGCTGAGGTGAGCCAGGTCTTTTTGGGGTCATGTTTGATGGCTACCTTCCGGCAATCACACATGAGAACTACCAATCACATGGAGGTTTCAATGGGAACATGATTTCTGTAAGGCTGGATTTTCACTTGCCGGATGTGATTAGCCGAGGGTAGAGAGTAAACCCGAAACAGATGGATATGCGCTTGTACATGGACATCTTTGCATGCTTAGAAAAATATGCAATTACCTGTGTGATGCTGTCGATGGGAATGTGTAGGTTATTGGGAGAACCTACACACACATACCACAACTACTGTCTATTGAATGTTTGGTTGTGGGCATCTACCCCATCGCCTTGTGATGCCTCGTGTTCACCAGAGCTGGTGGGTTCCTACCAATCTCTGTACGGTTGACTTCAAAACGAAGATGCTAAACTCGGCAACTAGGACCCAAATCCTGCTAAAGCCATGGGCCATCGAGAGAGTTTCTGCGATTGGGTGGGTCTCGATGCATCTGCAGTATTTCTGGTGTCCACGATGTTCATCCTACGGGCCTACTGTGTAGAGTGGGATTCTTGAATGGGACATCAGAGAGACCAACATGATAGAAACAACAAAAAACTAAGTAAGGGCTGACTTGGAACTACAATAGCTATAGACGCGCTGCAATAATAGATCATTGGCTAGATTCCCATCCTTTTTTGTGTGTTGAAACTCATAGCGCTGGGCAGATCTGGGTTGGGTGGGAATGTTTTGCCATACATGGTAATTTGATGCCCTCCCACGCCATTCTGTTTCTGGGGTTGCAGGGTATCCATCCATTATTACCACCAAGCGAAGTAATTTTTTAAAGGCATCATGGCCATATACATACACACGCAAACACACACACACATTACACACATATGCTGGTAGACATACACATGCTGGCTAGATTTCGATAATTCCGACTCTCGCTGGTCAAATCTCCATTTATGTGGATGTTTTTTCCTTCATTTTCATGGGTTAAATCCATATCTTTGCTCCTGGGATGACCCTTCCAACGCCAGGAAGAATCAACCGCTCATCAACCACCTGTCAAGCCACAAGCCGCGAAGATGCCTTGGCTGCAGTTCTCTTGGCGGCAAGTTTTGGGGATTTTGCCCTCTGGTCATTCAACAGTTTCCGGAAGATGGAGGAACAATATGAACATGGCCCATTTATAGATACTGCAATTAGCCATTGAAACTGCTGATCAGAGGGTAAAACCCATATTGTTGCAAACTTACTCTAGCATTTTGATGGCTATGGATATCCAAGTCAATGTGACCATTTGTCATGGAAACAAGACCCCAAGGCCAGTTTTGGGATACGGACTCCGCCGTTTGTAGAGCGTTTTAATGTCTAGATACCCCGCTTTGGCTTACTTTCGAGGCGGGTTGAAAACACGAATGCCGACAAAGTCGTTAGCCAGATAGGCCCTTCATGGCCTATGGGTTTGTAAGCCAACTTATAGCCTGGGATGGGGCCACGTTGCAGATATCTGGCAGATCGTGTCCACCAAATTTTGGTGCCCTTAGCAATTTCGGGATGCCTTGGAATCAAGACTCCGGCCCGGACTGTCGCAGCATTCCCGAGGATCACTGGTGCAGTGGCAGTCCTTGGGTTGATAGTGGCCCTGCGCGCGTCTCGGAGCAAGTGAGCCAAGCTAGCTTAGCTTGCAAACCACCAGCCTGTTTTGCACTTTCGGCTCATTTGCGGGAGATTTGATGAACATCAGCTCCTTGTAGCGAACTCCACCACCTTTTATTTTGCGCAGCGCCGATGCGGTCGGGTTTGCCTACCTCAAATCCAACTGGGATGCAGAGGTTGGATTTTTGATTGCAGTACGTGGGCAAGAGCTTGCCTGTTCTGAAAAAGGGAAGGTGAAACCAATGGTGGATGTGTGCCACATTTTTGGGACCACCTGTCTTTAGATGCAAATTTAACTGCTAGCAATTTCTATGCAGGGAAGTTTCTACCAGCGTTGATTGCGTCCCTGCAAGGGCGAGTCGACCTGAGTGAACTATCTCGAATCTTTGATTCCAAACTCGAGCGGAAAGACGATTTAGATGATAGAAAGACTCATCTCCTATCGCTTTGGATGGCCCTTTACTCTTTCAACAGGGAAGGCCAAGGCTGGAACATATCAGTTCAACAACTTCTTTGGTCGCACAGAACTGGTGGAAAAATCTACCGGGAGCACCTAGATTTGATGGCAAATCAGATGATGAAATCAATCCATTGATAGTAAAATCCACCCTATGTCCCCATCATTCTCCCAGTAAAGTCACCATGAAACCACGATTTTCCACTGAAATTCCCACTAATTCCCATGGCCACCGATGTTTCCCAACCCATGGGAAGGTCACAGGTTTGGCATGTCTTGAGCAGATTCCGACTCCGACCGCAGGGCGTCAAAGTACCGGCAACCGCCCCGAGACTTTTGCGGCTCGGGGCACCGGTGTTTTCCAATTCAGGGGTGATTTCTCAAAACAAAAGTGGTGCCCAGACAGTCTGCCAGTCTTACTGATTTATATATATATATATATATTTTGATTACTAATAATATATGATATTGTCATTGATTATTTTGGAAGCACACTTTTCATCTAGAATGCTTCCCGGGCCAGCCATTTGCACTTTTGAGAAGCACCTTCCATGGCATTGAGGTTTCACAGGCCATTTCACAGCGGCCAGAATTGTAAATGGCCTTGGGATGTTTAGGCCTCAAGGTCTCAAGACACCACGGGTTCATGAATCAGGGCAACTTCTTCCTTCACCCCACAATAATAACAAGGAGAAACTATCATAATCCAATCCCCCCAATATCAAGCACACCCTAAATGGGTCCCAATATGTGCAAATGCCCTACTATATAAACCATGGTTTCTAGGTCCTAGAGGTGGTGTTTGATATTAGGTGGAAGTTTTTTTTTACAAGAAGAAGTCTTTCAAGATCAAATTTGACATGGAATACTTGATTCTTTCGACGATTACATTGCAAGGCTCGTCTGTCAGGATTTAGATGGTGAGTTCGAGATAGGTTTAGTTCCATTTCACCCAGCGATCCTCGTTATTGAACATTAGACGGGGTGACTAATCCCATTTTCTACCATTGGTCGATCATAGGGATGTGCCGCCACTCTATCAAACCGCCAGTTGAAAAAACCATATCTACTACATGGTTTGAGTGTTTTGGTTTTGGTGAGTGTTTTGCTTGCAGGGTGTGAGTGGCATCAAAGACTTGTGCATTATTTTCAAGTTGTTTTTCTCTGATTTGCTCTGGGTCCTTGTCATTCTTTACTTTGTTGTTCGTGTTTTTTTCTCGCCATGCCACTAATGAGCAAGTGCGTCCCATCATTTTGCCCCCCCCCAAGTGATTTTCTTGACGGGGAGAAGTCTCCACACCCAAAACAGGTGCACTCAATCGCCAGTCGACGTTCCCATATTTTGCAGCCAGAATCTATCTCATGAAGGTTGGATGCATTATATACCCAAACCATCAATTTCTGGGTGCTGCAGGGAATAGCACCAGCCACCTTTGAAGGTCCCAACATCTCAAGGAATGATGCGGCTTCAGTAGCCTCAAGGAACCGCGGCTTATTTGTAGGCCATAAAAGCGACCGCGTGTCCGAAACGCTCGCACAAAAGGAGCGACAGATCAGACTTGTGGCTACTTCCTAGGGATGAGCCAGGGACATGTTCCATTCTAAAGTTGGAAACTAAGAGTTACAATGGAATATTGCCTCAAACTGGGCTGGAAAATGTTGGAACATGTTGGAAAGTGGGGCGCAATTGGGCTAGAGGCCATCAGATGGATGACCAGAACAAATCCGTCGACTTGGTAGATGGAACTTGTAACAAGTGGATGACAGGCAAGCACTCCACTAAATCCTAGATGAATTGCCATCACTGGGTGATCGCATTCCGCTATCATGGTCAGTGCATGTCAGTGCTAGTACAAAGGGAATTGATGGGAATTGCCGCTGCCGCGCTGCGGTTGCCATCCCCGTGGTGAATCCCCAGCGGTTGCAGCTGGACAATGGTGATTTCCTACTTCCCAAACTGCAGATGGCGATGGTCGGATCTAAGGATTACCCTCGGGTACTCTCATGCGACCTATGGCCGGATCATCCCGTGAAACCAAGTGACCAATTGTTTGGCTGGTTACAACCTGTTTTTTGGGTTGCCCAAATCATCCCAAATCACTGTTTATTTCTTTGATCGCTGTAATTTTCGGTTGAACAATCATGTTTTCGTGCAAGCATACGAACTTTTATTGCTTCAATTCCAAGTATTGCTGGTTAAATCCACAAAATCTTAGTTGGTCAAATCTCCATTTTGTGGCTTAAACCCCCGCTTTCTTACGGTTGAACTCCACATTATGGATCATAATTAGGATCATTCTAGATGCTTCGATATCTTCGATCCCCATCTTTTTTACGGTTCAATCAAGTTCAATTCCATTTTTTTTGGTGTTTGGTATGTTTGGCGAAAAAAAATCCTATTTCTGTTTTGGTAACCATTTTTGGAAAGCCCTATTGTACCATTTTTGGTATGTTTGGTTCCCTTGAAAGCCCTATCTGTTGGCGAAAATGCCTAAGGAAGTCCTTGGGCTTCGCCTTCGAGGAGATGAAAGCCTTGGTGCCCGAGACGGACGTCGCTGGGCTTTTTTGGGATGAGTTGACCATCCAAAATTGGGGATTTACTTTACATAAATGGTTACGTATGTATTTTAATTGTACTTTATATAAGATGTACTTTATATACATGGGGATCACAATATAAGATGTACTTTACATATAATTAAGTTACTTTAATAAGTGATTTAAGCATCAAAGATGGTTACATCATGTAACATATACAAAAGGGAGTGACTGGGATTTGTTTTAATGATTTTGTATCTAGCCATCAAAAAATGGCGAGCCATCAAAAAAGGTGATTTAGAATCAACAATTGGGATGTTACATCATTTTAACCAACAAAAATTGGATTCAAGCAACAAGTACGGGATTAAGTAATCAAACATGGGATTTAACCAGCCAAAATGGGGATTTGCAATCAATACATTGGTTCAATACCAATCAAAACAACGGTTCAATACTGTACGATCTCAGGAACGAATCAATGGAAACGGGTTTGTCGAACCCCCCCGGATGATGACCCACCATTCCGAACGGGAATTAATCGGCTATCGCCCGCCACCATTGGCACGCACAGTTCGTCCTTGTGAGGCTTTGAAACTTTCCATTTTGATTTGGGGTCTTGGTTGTAATTTGCATATGTTTGGAGATTTTGGATATACTGCAGCTAACCAAAATTGTATATTGTATGGTTCTACAATTTTATAATATTTTATATGTAAAGTAAAGCATGTAAGCAACCACAACCAGAGCCAGTGCGGCATATGATGCTTATTGCTCAATGTGTCACGCCGCCCTCGGTGTTTCTGATGGCGAAGTACCCAGCATGGCTGGTTAAATCTCCATGAACCATGCATTTTTTTGGGATCCTCTGGGAAATCACGTTTTGCATGATTTTGCTGTTTTGTTTGCTCACAGTCCCTATCACATGGTGAAGCGTCATGTCTTAGAGGATGATTCTCTTTAGCCTCTTTAGCTATATGATGTCTTATCAATTCTTATCACATATCAAATGTCAGCGTTTGGGCGGCAACCCCTAAAAGGGCATGCAGGCTGAAGATCTAAATCTGTGGAGAGTGACTCTGGGAATTTAACCCTTTGCCACGGATTGGATGACTCATGGGGGGGGTATTGCCAACTATTCGATGAATATCCAAATTATCCAATGAATAGTCCATTATATCCCCATGATATCCCCATGAAAAACCATCATATTTGCTGCGTAACCCCTATTTACCCTCTGGTAAATTAACTTGTTGACCCTGAAAATCACCAATTTTTAGAGGAAACTCATCTGAACCAACCCCTATCTACCAGGGTCTATGTTAATTTACTGGAGGGTATCCTCTGGTAAACTAACATAACTATATGGTCAATCACCATTTTGAATGGGAAAATCCACTATTTCTATGGCCATTTTCAATAGCTATTTTGACATAACCAGAGGGTATCCCATTGAATCACCACCATTGGATGGTCCATTATAATTATATCCCCATGAAAAACCATCATTTTTGCTGTGTAACCCCTATTTATCCCATTGAATCGCCATCATCCCATTGGAGGGCCTCCCAGTTTGATCTCAGGCGCTGTACAAGCGATGCTGCCGCGTGCTCCAGGAGTCGCAGCCGCAGATCGAGGAGCGGCTTTTGGGGGATCCCCCGGGCCTAGGAGTATGGGATCCAGAATCTTCTAATGTATATGATATAACCAGATAGATAATATATATATATATATTGATATAAATAATATAGATATCCATAACCTGATATAAATAAATATATATATATATAAATAATATGATATGATATATATATACATATATTATATACATTTAAATCATACATATCTGTGTGTGTGTGGCTATAATACATATATATATATATGTTCATGGTAATTCTTTAGTATTGCAGCATGGCAATGGTATGATGATACATATGTTGATGATATAGTGATGGTAGTTACAACTATCACCATGTTTATACAGAGATATGATTGGGGATACAAAGTGCCATTTAAACTGCCATGATTAATTCTGAAAAGAGATGGTTAGTTGGTGTTGGTTGATTATTAATGTCAAACGGGGATACACTGGCATTATCAAACACCAAGATTCTCGAGCAGGATTTTTGCGGTGGATCCCTTCATTTTGGGTTTAGTACGGGAGGGGTTTGTTATTTCCTTGGGCGTGATGTGAGGCCACAGTAAAGCTTTTTTTTGGGGGGGCCTGATGAGAAAAGCGCCAACTAGAATGGAATTTACCAAGCATTGGATCATCGTTAGCAACATTACATTTTCAAGGAAGAAAGTGTGTTCGCAGATATGATCTAAGAATGAAGTCAACTTTGGGGGTGGGCTTTGTTCAGGATCATGGAACTGGGAAATGTTGGCTTTTCAGCCCTTGGTAACTGGCAACTCTCCGGACAACTTCGGGCCACCCAATTTGACCTTTCCAGCGATCCCTGGATCTTCGGAAGCCTCCCGGATGAGGACAATTCCACTATGTTCCACTAGTACAGTATCCCTTTAGGATCCCAAACTTTTGCTTATTTATATGCATATGTATATATATATACATATATATATACACATATATATATATGCACATGCATTTATATATGCAGCTTTAAACATCATAGTAGTGCAATAATGACCATGACAGCAATTTTTTCTATTAGTACACCCCCTTGATTCAAAATGGAATCTTTGAATTGCCATATCTAAGTGCAGGAACTCATCTTCCAAACCCAATTTTTGGGCTTCCGTGTTGCCTCTAGAGACTTACTTGAGCGAATCCAGTATTAAACCAGGGGTTCTAAGGTATTTGATCTCAGGGCAAATCTAGATTTTGAGCAAATGTCTGGAAAACCGTCCTGTAGTTTGGTTAGATCACCAAAATTTCCATGAAATCACCACTTTGCTTGATACATCTTGGCAAATCACCCAATTTTTCCTCGTAAACCCACCATTTCTGTTGATGAATCTCCCCCAGAAATCTGTCGTGGTGATCCCATTTGCCAGGCGCAGGCCTGGTTTCAGGAGGGCCTGGCCAGGTTGAACATCCTTCAGCCCCTTGGTTTCAGATGGATTTTTACCAGCTAAAAAGGGGGTACCACCAATTGAGAACTGATTGGTGGTGACTGGAGCAGTTTGGAACATGGCTTTTATTTTCCATTTCATATATGGGATAATCCTTCCCATTGACTAATATTTTTCAGATGGGTTGAAACCACCAACCAGAGAAGTATTTAACTCTCTCAATAGCTATTTTACCCAATAGAATAAACCATCAATCAGGTACCATCTATTCATAAACCATCCAGCTGGGGTACCCTCCATTTTTCGAAACCATCCAGCTATTGAGAGATTTTTTTACCTGAAAATGAAGGGGATGATGGATGATAGAGGATTCTGGATTTCAGACATTGAGGATGTGGATGTAAACACCCAAAGAGGGTGAGTTTTGAGCAGACAAAATGGCGATTTAGCTGCATCAATATGGAAAATCATTCTGCATTGCCATTCTTCAATTTAAGTGGCATCTCTTTCAAATTAAATAAGTTTCATCACCGACCCACCAGTCACAACGCTGGATTCCTTCTCCGTGACTGATCTATGGCTGATTCTGGCGTTGAGTATGAGTCGAAGTTACTACACGTTGGTAAGTGATCCTGGAAATATTTGGCAATGGGGAACTCACATTTAACCTCTGGTAATTTAACATAGCTATGGAAAATCACCATTTTTGATGGGAAAATCCACTATACACGGCATTTTCAATAGCTATGTTAGTTTACCAGAGGGTAACCTCATGTGTAGATCTGTGTGGATGAATTTCACGAAGAACTTGGATGTTCCAGTGTTGTCTGGGTAGGATACGTTGCCAAGATCGTTCATTTGTAGTGGACATAGCCCCAGGTCGCAGTCGGGTATGTTCCAGGGATTTCCAGGGTCACTATCTCATGTGCATAATTCATAAAGACCTCAGACGACCAACCCCCACAAATGAATACACATGATGGCACTTTTTTGGAGGAACTAGGTTCCTGGTCTGAAAAACGTTTGGGATAAACATTGCACTTTTCCGTGGCATACTGATGCATGCTGTAGAGTAAGCTCCAAAAAGAAAACACATAATTTTGGTAGGATTTTATATTTCTCTTTTCTTTTTTTTTCTATTTTGTGTGTGTGGGGGTTGCTATAAATCAGTTGACCGAAGACCGAAGACGCACTCCATGTAGTACATGTAATTTAGGTCGTATGTAGGTAGCATCTGGCTCCCAAATGCTGCAACTAGCGTTCAAGTGGGAGGCTGTGGCTCTGGAATGCCGCAAATAGCGTGCAAATAGTGGGTCGTAGCCTTGAATTTCTGCAAATAGCATGAAGGAAGGAGTTGTTTTTGTGAGAGAAGAGATGCGATTTGGGGGTGCAGGAGGGGCAGGGACCGCGTCATATATACCAACTCCTGTAGGTTTGGATAAGATCTTTGTCTACATGGATGGCCATCAAACTCAGAAAGTGATAAAATACACCCTGGCCAGTAACCCATCTGCATCCAGAATCTATTCATGCTTACTTTACACTTATCTCATCTCCGTTCCATTTTTGTGTGGGAGGTTCAAATGCATTTTTTTGGCATTTCCCAAGTTGCTGTCAATTAATTATGTCATTGCTTGCACAGTGGAATCCTCATCTAAACGCACCTGGAATCCTAAGGAACTCCTTGCGTCTTGGCTCACATCTCCTGGGTCTGTAAACCCTCAGAAGGTCGCCACCTAAGAGCAACAGATGGTTTTGGGGGGGTGGATAAATCGGTGAGTTTCCCCAAGAATGTTGGAGGTTTCCAGGATCTGTTATTATGGGTTGGATTTCAGAAGCATGACATCTCAGGGCCGCCCTGCCCTCGAGGAATATTATGCCAGAACGGTGAAAAACCATGAAAAACATTGGCAAAACTTCCATGCTTCGAGCCAAGGCATGCCAGCCATCTCGATGGCATCCTCGGGCCACCTGGCTGAGCTATTGTTGGGCTGGTGATCAACGCACAGGGAAGATCTGTGTATTTTGGGACGGGTCCAATATATGTATAGTAAATAGAAAGGTTAAGGGTCATCAAATACCCATCAGATACAATAATTTGATCATCATATATCATCACCACCTTACATGACCACCCACCCAAAATAACTATTTATGCAAACATCATGCATGAACTACTTATCTATGTTTGTTTATATATGCACACAGAACTATGCATACAACTCTCTCTCTCTCTCTATCTATACATATATATATATACAATGATACTGGTACCGTGTATATATATATATATATATATATAGTATAAATAAATCAATAATTAAACAAATACTAAACTAGATAAATATATACCCACTATATATATATATACTATTATATAAATATATAAATATATATATATAGCACTCGCCATCCTCGACAGCGCAGGTTCCAAGAGATCCAGCAGGGCCTTCGGGAGGTGATCTCCAGCGGCCCGGGCGCGCGATCTGCGGAGGACGTGGAGCGCTGCCACGCGGCGGTCAACGGGACCGTGGCGATGCCCGTGGCGCGTTCCCCTGGAAGCAACCCTTGAAGGACCTAACCACTGGCAATTTAACGGGTAATTTATCATGGGAAAACCATGGGAAAACCATGGGAAAATGGAGGTTTACCCTCTGGTAAACTAACATAGCTATGGAAAATCACCATTTTTACAAGGTAAATCAATCATAAAAAGGTTGATGATGGTTAATATATGTTAATATTGGTGAACCACTAGTAATGGTCAACCACTAGTAATGGTCAACATTAACAATGGTGACCTAACCACTAGTAATGGTTAGTATTGGTTAATCATGGTCATTAACCATCATTGATCAACCATTCTTAAGCATCATTAACCTATTATGGTTGATTTACCTATTAAAAATGGTGATTTTCCATAGTTATGTGACCTAACCATGTTAGTTAGTGGGTATTCCATGTTAGTCCCATTGATGGAAAAGAGATTTCTTACATTAAGTATCGTACATGTTAGTTAGTGGATGGTACCCTTTGGTAAACAAGCATAGCTATTGAACATGACCCATAGAAATAGTTGATTTACCTATTAAGAATGGTGATTTTCCGTAGCAACATGTTAGTTTACGATGGAGGGTAACCACTAGGTTTAACGATTGAGGTTTAACCACTAGGTCACTAGGTATCTGAGAGATTTAGCCAGTAAAAATGGAAGTATAACTATCAACATGGGGATCTACTGTAAACAATCATAATTGATTAGGGTATACTGTATACTGCAGTAGGGTTTCAATGACAATTGCCAAATTTGGGATGTAATGGAATGGATTTCAACCAGCAAAACGATGGGGGATGAACATGGGGGTTGAAGGTTGGATATTTTTATCTCAAGCAACTTGACAAGTATCACTGTATCACTAACAGATCGAAGAACGTGCTGCCGTGATGATGTGATTCTATTAGTGTGTATATATATATATGTTTTGGGCATCCATCAAAAATGTGGTGATTGTTTTGAATTTAATGGTTATATAATTAGTAAGATATGGAGCCCACAAATAAGCATCAACACTTCAACATGGTGTTGACTCAGCGCCAAGGCCTTGAGAAGCACAATGCCAAGGTGTGGGGGTTGCATTGCTGGGTAAACCTGGGAAGGGTACTTCAGTACTTGAATCTTTTGCTATAATGGGGCAACACGCACACACACACACACACGCATATGTTTACATATATATACACATACTCACAAGCTATGTTTTTGCAGTGTAGCTCAGATCGGCAATCATTAGAATTGGGTGTTTCACATTCTCCAATCAAGTTTATACCAGTTTAATTGTAATCGAGAAGCAAAACCACTAAAACATCGTAACAAAACAAACATGGTAATGGAAATCTCGCAATTTCCCTGAAAACCAACATGGAACTCGAGTTTGAGGCATTCAAAGCTGATTTTGAACTTGAAAACGCATTGTTTTTGGGGATTCATTTTCCATTTTGGGTGTGCGTGTCATCCACATTTATCATTGAGCCCGTCTGAATGGATTAGATTTTAGTTGATGTTCCATTGCATGCTTAGCTTACCAGAGGAAGTAGTTAAAACATGTTAAAATCCGTGATACAACTTGTGTGGCGGACTTCCATGAAAAAACTTACCATCCCTCCAACCAACATAGAGCCTATTCAAAACCATTCATCTCAGTTTGACATTCAATTTATTTCTGATTCATCCCCTATTAAAAAAATCACCTTGTTCTTACCCACATTCCTGGATTTGCTGAAGATGACTTTTAGCTTCCTAATGCGGAATCCACTTCTTGGGGAATCTATAGGGAAGATGTTTCTATTTTTTAGGGGCTACCGGCTACGGGTTCCTTCAGCAAATCCAAGTATATAATATAGATTATATATATAGAGTTTTTACTTACGATAGTTGAACTATATGATGATTATGATAGCTATGATCATCATGATAGTTATTGCATGTTGTTACCTATATGATAATTTTTGTATACGCATACTTACCCATATTCGCCAGTTTTGAAGTTTGAACCCACCGGCAATGGGGCTCCTTTTGGCAGGCCCCGCCCGATGTGGTCCAAGAGATTCTCTGGGCACTGAAGGCGTGTCCAATCCGGCAGTTGACGAAGATAGGGAGATCATTACCAATTTTTCTGTAATATATTCTAAATGCACTAGTTAGATGTCTAGCTCATAATTAATGAAAGTTGGGAGTTGAAACTCAAGAATTTTTGCAGGTTGGGAGTTTGATCTGGGGAAACCGACTGGATGGGTTTAGCAGGCTGTCAGGTAGCTATTTGTCACTTAGAAACTCGGGGAGTTACAGTTTGGTACTTGGATGCACTTGTGGTTGAAACAAAAATTGTAATAATAATAAAACATATAAAATAATTAAATAAAATGATGTGGAGACCATGCGCTGAATGGAAGGAACGCTATAACTCACAATTTCCAGTGATAAAAAACACAGGGCTGCCTTAGCAGAACCCGCTGATGACTCTGAAATAGGGGAGTATTGCTTCCGTAAAGGATCCAGAATGAGCAATTCAATGCAGTCGATTCTGTGGTCGATATCCCATAAACATCATAAACCAGTATTTTGCCAACCAACGTCTCGTTGACCCTCCGTTTGTATTGTCAATACTTCAAATGCAACATTTTGACCGTCAATGCATGTCAACACCATTCAAAACCTGCCATAAACAAGACTTCAACCATCTCATCATATTCGAGCCAAAACCATACTTTTCACACCTGAACATCCCTTTCATAACAACTATATATATATATATTATACGAATATGGTGGATGGATCTCCTTCCATATCCAACCATTCCCCAACATATACGCATGTACATATATATATATACATATATATATATATATACATATATATATATATTTTATCCCTGTGCAGTATATCCCATTTATTTCCTTTCTACTAAATCCGATTATATTTCCATTCTATTAAATCACCATTATTATCAGCGTTTTGCTCCTCATAAATCACCATATTTTGGTGGGTTTCATTCACTTTTTTTTATTGTGAAATCCCTATCTTTTGACAGTTAGGTCCCAATTTTCATGCACATAAGCTTGATGGTAAAACATGGTAAAACCCAAATTCTTTTGGAAAAAAAATACAATCTTTGCTGATAAACTCATCATTTTTGGCTGCTCAAATCCACCACTGCCCCCAGGTGACGTTGCAGGTCCCGGCGGAGTGGAAGCGGAATCGCTCCAGCAACCCGGCGGCGCACACGGAATTTTCTGGAAAATCCCCTCGAAAAATGATGGAACATGGAGGTTTATAGCTTGGATATGGGAAAATCATGGAAAATCATGTATGTGATATTTTTCATTGCCATGTTTGATTACCGGATGGTAGAATTTCCCTTAAACCGATCCATTTTTCATGCAGGACAGGTGAACTTTGCTGGTATATCGTCGGATTTTGCATGACACTTTTCTATATCACCTTTTGGGGGTGAAAATTTGCCACTGTTTTAGGATTTTATAGCCTTTTTGACCGGTTTGGGGTTTACTATATGACTATATGTAAGAATTGTTTCAATATCTTCAGGCGAACTGTTGGACTTATGGTGGACATTTTGCTGCCAACGTTACAATTTCTGCTAAGAAATCTCGAGAGAGAATTGTTTGTTTAAAAGAATTTTGAAGGTTGGTAAGGAAATTTTATTCACTAATGCGAAGTAGCCATAAATACGTCATCATTTTGAGTAACAATATATCCTACTTTGCGTCACGGTTGGTAAGGAGTCTATGCCCCAAATCAGTTTATTTTGGGTTGATGAATTCGTAGATTTTGGTGAACCTCCGGGCTGGGAAGCCTCAAAAACCCTCCGGTGTCATCAACCGTGGCTGGAAAATCCCCTATAAAAAATATGGCGCTTTACAGCTGGGAAAATCATCGAACTAAATGGGATATTTTCCAGCAAACCATATTTGATTACCGGATGATATACATACATACATACATACATACATACATACATACATACATCCATACATCCATACATCCATACATCCATACATCCATAGAAGCATCCATCCATCCATGCATCCATGCATCCATGCATCCATGCATACATCCATACATACATACATACATCCATACATCCATAGAAACATCCATCCATCCATGCATCCATGCATCCATGCATACATCCATACATACATACATCCATACATCCATACATCCATAGAAACATCCATCCATCCATGCATCCATGCATCCATGCATCCATGCATCCATGCATACATCCATACATACATACATACATACCTACATACCTACATACCTACATACCTACATACCTACATACCTACATACCTACATACCTACATACCTACATACCTACATACCTACATACCT
>Ga0126342_10006417_pt1 | contig 20840 bp, 17 predicted proteins | sample Cyp1metagenome_FD_92528 | JGI IMG/M metagenome (GOLD analysis project Ga0126342, IMG submission 92528) | Coral microbial communities from Lord Howe Island, Old Settlement Bay, Australia - Cyphastrea 1 metagenome | ecosystem: Host-associated > Invertebrates > Cnidaria > Coral ...
GTGTGGAGTGTGGAGTGTGGAGTGTAGTGTGTGGAGTGTGTGGAGTGTGTGGAGTGTGTGGAGTGTGTGGAGCGTGTGGAGTGTGTGGAGTGTGTGGAGTGTAGTGTGTAGAGTACGCAAAAGTATTGCGCCTGCCAGACACATGACTTTCGACACGCTTTCGACACGCTTGCAGACACCTGAGAGTGTCACGCAGTGCCACGCCTGCCACGCAAAACCACGTTACAACTGGCTTTGACACCTTGAAACAGGATAGGTTTTGAGCTTCCTCCATAGACACGGCGAGGCCACAGGAAAACCAGAGACTAGAGACGAGACATGTTGGAGCATCAAAACGAGCATTTCGTGCGAGACCTCCTCCAATTTTCACACTGTGTGGCTTCAAAGTCGACGTTTTCCTACGAGTTTTCTTATGACCCTCAAAATTTGCTACTTCAAAATCAATGTTTCTCCCGAGGCTTCCGTCAATTTGCAGCACATCTCACACAATGCCACGCCTACCACGGAATGTGCACGCTGTCACCACTTGACGCAGCCCTGAAAATGCGATTCGCAAAAAACATGCAACACGACTCCTCTAAAGGGCTGCGCCTGCCACGCAAAATGAACTGCGCCTGCCACGAAAAATGCAACTCATCTTCTGAAAACGATGCAAATGTTTTGCGCCTGCCACACCAAACGACTTTCGACACGTTATGAAACATGTCTGAATGTCACTAAGTGCCACGCCTGCTATACGCGAAACGAGGCTACGCGACGCTTGAAACTTCCAAAACTATCCAAAAGTGATCACTTTTGCAGTTTATAGGCACGGCCATACGGGCCTCGCGCGGACGGTTGCGGACGGTTGAGGACGGAACCGCAAAGTAGAGCGAACACACCCTCAACCCCCACACCCCCAGAGTGAAACGGGAACCCTTGCTACGCATTCGGTAATATATTCTTAGCTGGTGAACGTAGATAATCGCATACCAAAAGACTAAAGGATTAGTTTCTACCCATCCAAAATTGACCTAGATCATCCTAGATCATTAATCACTATTAACCATTATTGATCATTATAATAATCACCATTTTTCACCATTAAATCCCTGCCGTCAAGGAACTGTCAGAGTCGACTTCCTCGTTTTGCCCTGCGAGGGCTGCCAGGATTGTGGTGGTTTGGTTAAACTGTCCGGGTCTTGCTGCGCTGGGCCATGGGTTATCACCCGAGATGGTTGATGATAATTACATATGTTGTATCACAATGATGTTTGGCTGATGATAATTCAAAAAGTATTTCTGTGTCATTTATAAAACCATCAAACATATACGAAACATGTTCTAGTGGATATAGTTGACCAATGGTTGATGATGGTGAAATATTGGACAATGTGGGGCCCCCAAAGGATACAATAGCTAAGTTGGTGAACATAACTTCAATAACTAGGCTTTATGATACGCAAATAGCATCAAACTACTATGGTATTCATGGGGTTTATAGACCAACTTATAACTGGGGGGGCCCACATTGTAACAGGGCACATCCCACTCTTGGACACAGCGTTTGGGGATCGAACTTAGATCAAAAACGTTTGTACAAGAAGGGGCCCCCGATTGCGCTTGGTAACTTCGTTTATGACCAGAAATACTAGGGTGGTAGATACAACTATGCTGGTATCTAGCTGTGTTTACAAACTCTATGGTATAGTTCTAAGTGTTTTTTTGTTTATGGATATAAAATACTATAGATAATCTATAGATGTATCTTCATGTTTTGGTAGATACAACCAGTTCATCTTACAAACCAACGTTGTTTTCAACGTTGGGTCTCACCTTTTAGAGGCCCAAAACAGAGCTGGGGTACTTCACCAGGCTTATTCATATTGAAAACAATTGATATATATATATATATATATTAATTATATATATATATACCATCTGGTTATTTAAGATAGCTATGGAAAAACCCTTATAAAAGGATGTCTTTATGGGAAATCATCTGTTGATGGGCCGTGTCCCATAGCTATGTTAAATAACAAGAGGGTATATAATATTAACCAGGGTACTATTTTAACATAAATCAGGGTTGTTCACCAGGTTATTCTCCATTAAGATAGTACCAGGGTTATGCAGTGGTTTATTGGTTTATAGACCCTCTAATTATTCAATAATCCATTCATCCATTAGTATAATATATAGTGCCATATCTATATTTCATGGTGATACATAAACCACTGAGAATCAACCGATATAGTGATACCCTCTGGTAATTTGCTCTGCGACCTTTTTTTTTTCCAGAATTGAAGAATCAGCAACATGGCGCAAGGATCTTCTGCTGTAGGATCCTCTACCTAGACCCACTCCTTGCACACCACGTGATTGAGCTTCAATCACAGCTCTTGCAACTTCAGCTCCACTTCTTTTTGCCTTTCCATTGCTTCCACTGGGAATCAGAGCTCTTGTAGTCTTTCCTATGGCTGGCTTTGGGTTGATCCTGGCGCCATGGTGGAGTCACTGTTGCTTTTCCACTGGCACTCTCTTGGAATGCTGGGTCCCATTCCAGCTGGCCCCAGGGAATAGGCTGTGGAGGTCCCTGCCAGAGGCCTTTCTGTTTTTTGGCCTGGATATGCTCCATGAGGCTCTTGATGCATTTCTGGCCTTTGTTTTTTAAACTAGCCATAGTTGACCACTCAGTAAGAGGGCTGCTGCAAGTATGGCAACCAACAGTCATGAGGACACCCAAATATATCCAAATACAACCAATGGGAAATTTGCTCAGAATCTTTTGTCTTTCAGGTATACACACAAATCACCCTTCAATTCCTCGCAAATCCTGCGGAGGAACCTCTTCAGGAGTACTCATGGCCTCGGTCTTTCGAAGTGGTGGCTGGGGCAAAGAACATGGCGCCTGCGTTTCGTTACATGGGGAAACAAAACAAAACATGTAGAGTTATGGCTCGAAATAACACTTGTAAGTCACTAAGTCACCGCCATTTATGGAGGGTATAATTCCATAGAAATAACTTTATTTCTACAACCATGTTTAATTGGTAAAGGGCCAGAACTGTACATGCCTTGGGCTCATGTCTCTCGAGAGAGGAACTGTCGAAGAATCCGGAGATTGACGAGATTGTGTCGGGTTCAAACCAAGGGTATACGGTATATATTTGGTAAAACAAAACATGAGCAGCAAAGATGTATATATATATATAATATATGTATGTATGTATGTATATATATATGTGTCATTATATTTCTTTACTTCGCATAAAAGGTGGGTAAATACGTTAATCAATATGAATTATCAAGGTGGCATACAAGGTGTGGATGCCTAGTTACTGTAATTACTAGTTAGTTGATAACCCCCATTAACTCATGGCCAATCTTAGATACCCTGCAAAAAAATGACAAATTCTTAGCTGGTGAACGTAGATAATCCCATACCAAAAGACTAAAGGAGTAGTTTCTATCCATCCAAGATTGACCTAGAACTAGAGGCTATATCGATCTATATCTATCATAAACCCTATGAGAGTTACTTGCACCAACTTAACAATGGATCACGGCGGCCCAACTTATGCACTATGGGAACGCTTTACACATGTATGCTCTGATGATGTATGGGGATCCGAAAAAGAAACAGTCTGCTTCCATCAATCCAAACATATCAAAACAACAGGTGTGGCATGACATAGTCAATAGATGGGAGTAATGGTTTCTGGCCATCCAACCATCAATAGGATCCCTTGCAATGGGTAAATGCAAATCCTTGAACATGCATTTATAACCATCTCACAATCTGGGTATATATTCCATTTTTTGACTTTGACTATAACATATGTATTGTGGCCGGTCATGCAACGACCAATCCAGATCTGCTTGACTCATGTGGTTTCTTACGTGCCCAAAGCTGGCATGAAACATCATGAAACATCTGAAGGTGCAGCACAAAGTGTACAAAGTGTACTTGGGGGCTCATCCCACTTAGTAAGTGGGTTATAACCCCAGTTATAAGTGGATTAACCCTACTTGTCCCATGTAAATCACTGGGGTTATAACCCACTTACTAAGTGGGTAGTTCGCCACCAAGTACAGGAATCATTCGGAGTAGGCCGTAGGCCCAAAACAACTCTGACAATCCAATGCCCCATGGAACATGTCCGATGTATAGATGATTCTGCCAATTTTGGACAGACATTTCCAATTGATATCTTTCTCTGCCCGAAAGGGTCAATATATTAAAACACAGCCTGGCACCAATAGGGCACGGGCAAACAAGTAAGTATCGGTCAGAGTAGCTATCCGCAACCTTTATATCCCGAATGCGGTTAAAAAACAAACATAATTCAACTGGTGAATATATTGCTCAACTCCCATGAACTATCCCTATGGATCCAAATACCGTCTAAGAAGGTACAGGCAAGTCCCCCCCTAAATCATTCCCCAGTCATACTTCCTAACAAGGTCCATGGATCTAGTATAGATATACGTGTCATTATAACCCCAAGTCCCAGCTATATCCCCTATAAACCCACTATCGCAAAGTGGGGGCAACACATTGTATGTATCATAAAACCCAGTTAACTGTAGAAACATAGTTGAAACTAGTTGACTTAAAAACCCTAGTTACATAGTTGACTACAGGTTGGTTACATATCACCATTTACGTATAATACACCATACTTCACCGTATGTGTATATATATATACATACACATATCCAAGGACAAACAAGCATAGATGTGGAAAAAACATCAATTCGTAGATCATTTTCTTTGGAAACCGACGATTTTCGTCCACATCTACGTTAGGTTACCCTATTGTATACACTCACGGCCCTTTACCAGTTATAAGTGTTGCAACATCTTATAACCCCATTTATGGAATGTATGATCCCATCTAAATAACAAGTTATAAACATTATTCATCATATGTTTAGCCACTATTAACCATTCATCACCATTAATCACCATTATATAATCACTATAGAAATCACCAATTATAACTCATAGCCATGGCCAGCCATCACTGCATGATATACGTATCACAAACCCCAAAGTCCTTCTGCGACAAGGAACCGATTTCACCGATTTCCGTGCGAGACGGGCCTGCAACGCGGGATTTCTTGGGATCTTTTGGATGGAAAAATGGATGGCTTTTTGTTGGTGCAATAACATCAAAGAACACAACAATATTTATATATAAACATATATATATGGCACATAGATGCACAGAGTTTTTTTTACCACAGTTGGGCTTAAAATAAACTTCAACCAAGATATAACAACTAACAGCATGACGTTTCGGACATGGAGGCTCCACATCGTGGAGTTTTTCCTTCGCGGCTCATGTCTCTGAAGGTGGGTTGTAAGCTCAGCGAACTCAGTAGGGCAAGTAGAGTTATATCTGGTTGGTGGTATACCTACACCTCTGAAAAATATGAGTTCGTCAGTTGGGATGATGACATTCCCAACTGAATGAGAAAATAAAAAAATCCAAACCACTCACCAGATATAGTCCAGTTATAACTGGGGATAACTGACCCACTTCATAGCTGGGATGGGCCGCTACTGTAACTATTTTGTTCCTACCATGAGTCTGTTGAGCAACTCGCGCTCGGAATTTTAGTGGGATCATAACCCACTTATTCCTGGATATACCATCTGCTTATTTAACATAGCCATGGAAAATCACCATTTTTTAATAGGTCAACCATCTATTTCTATGGGCTACTAAATGATGTTATCCGAAATTACAGATTGGATTGTCCTGTCAGATTTATTCCCAACATGCGAAACCTCGAGATTGACCCTTCAGAAATCAAACATGGTTTGCTGGACAATCATCCACTTAAAGGATTTTACCATGGAAACCTCCGCTTACTTATTTGGGTCATTGACACGGTCATTGAGGTAGTTAGCTCGTTCGCAAATAGATTGTCATTGGGATATGGTGTGTTATAATCAAGTTCTTAACTCGAAAACACTAATTCCATGACCCACCTAAGTAGTGCCAACATTCGCATACCAAAACTTCACCCACGCCTGATCTCCTTCCTTGGATGCGCATGGGACGAGATTTCAACCAGCACAGGCGGTGGTGCTCCCCCAGCGAAAAGTTTTTTGGTTTATAAACTTCATGACAACCAATGAAAACTGCAGTTATGGCGCTTTACCCGTTATAAGTACTTATAACCTCATTTATGGAATGTATCATCCCATCTAAAGAACCAGTTATTTCACCTTTTCTCATTCGTCAACGGCCATGACTTGTGTAGATATATCTATCTACCACAAAGCCAAATGAACCGAGTGATACAAACAAAGTCAGTTTTCGTTTGGGGGCCCCACCTTGCATGTGTTTCAACCACTGAACAGGGCGATACAAACTATGATGGGGACCACTGGATAGGCCTTAAACCAGTTGGTGTCCAGATGCTTCTGTTACTGAGAGTATGTGGATTACCAACCATGTTAGTTGGCAATAGGACATGGTCGAAAACTACACAAATACATCGCTTTGAATGTCTTACTTCCCGCAAGATAATCCGAAAAACAAAGACCAACCAAAAGCTGCAAGGTGGGGTCCCCTTTATAAGTTGGTTTAGTTTTACCCGGTTAGTTAGTTTGATATATTTTGATCAATTATAGGAACTTCACTGTGGCGTTACTGCCATAGTTACTGCAATAAGTCATCCCCAAATGCTATTCTCACGTGAGTGAATTACTATAATTCAACCAGATATATTATATCTACCGTAAACCCTAACATTTATTGGAGTTATCTGCAGAAACTTACCCATCTTTGGAGGGCCCAAAGCCTCAATATACTGGATAGTAAAGCACATTATAAGAAATAACCATCAATCAACAATCATTTCTCAACTACTGCATATCAACTTTAATTACTAAAATACCCCCATATGTGTGATGGTTAAATGACAAAAAATACCTTTTAAGTATCATCAATCAAACATCGTTTATCAGCTCTGGAATATCTTGTTATGTTCATGTTGCTGTTTTTTTTGTAACACCATGACATGACAAACTTATCACCAATCAACCATCGGTTGACACTATGTGTGTTTTATATGTATATATGTATAAAAATTATTCAATTTTTAACCCATGTATGTGCTGTGTGAGAAACAATACGTTGATGGTTGAATCCGAGTACAAAAACATAGATTCTCATAGATGTTCCGAAACATTAGTAATTATAGATAGTAATATATATCTGCCATCCGTTGATATCCCATGATTCTTGGTTGATATACCCTCTGGCAAAATGATCCAGTAATATATAGTAACCTATCTACCTATCTACCTATCTACCTATCTACCTATCTACCTATCTTTCTATCTTTCTATTTATCTATCTATCTGTCTATCTATCTACCTAACTATCTATCTATCTCTACCTATTTACCTATCTACCTATCTACCTATCTACCTATCTACCTATATGCCTATCTATCTTTCGATATATCGGTTGATCTATCTATCTGTCTATCTATCTATCTATCTACCTATCTATCTGTCTACCTATCAATCAATCTATCTATCTATTTATCTATCTATCTATCGACCTATCTATCTATCTAACTATCTATCTATCTATCTATCTAACTATCTATCTATCTATCTATCTCTCTCTCTCATGTGTCTTTCTAACTATGTATCTATCTATCTACCTATCTATCTATCCATCCATCCATCTATATATCTAAGAATCCATCCAGCCATCCATCCATCCATCTATCTACATAGTTAGTTATCTATCTATCTATCTATCTATCCATCCATCTATCTATCTATCTAGTAATGATATGTTTATCGTGATAACCCATTGAGAATGAACCGATAAAGTGATATATTTTAATTATCCATTAATATCCATTGATATCCATTGAAACATTCCTCGAAGTGGAGTATCCCAGAATCATATCTATAAATTGGGGAACTAACTATAATCATTAACCACTCATTAGGAAGGATGATCCTGCAAGTATAGCAACAATCATGAGGACAGCATACACACAAACCAACTATAACCACTGTCATTACTTAAACATTAACTCAACATTGTCGCATTAACTATAGTTATGTTCATCGATATTCATATAATAACCATAAGGTTTAAATCATGACTAAACACGTTTAGCAAAGTATTATTTATTTATGTGTTATTCCTAGGAGATAATACATAAACCACGTTTATGCGTTTTTCAGTACAAACATAACTGGGTTATAAAGGTCCATGTCTTTAATATCCAGTGGTTATTAAACACCATGTATGGAATGTGCATTCCCATTTATAACCATGTATAACCATCATTAATCAAATGTTTAGCCACTATTAGCCATTATGAACCACTATTCATCACCATTAATCATCACTTATAACTCATGAATGGCCATGAAGATGATATGGTGATAAAGTCCCAAATTTTCATCCCATTTATAATTGGCTGGTTGGTGGTTTCAACCCCTCTGAAGAATATGAGTTCGTCAGGTTGGATCATCATCCCAAACCACCAACCAGAATAAACCGACATTGTTGGTTGATCTGATTGGTAGTTTTCCTGATTTGTAGTTCTCTAGATCCCATTTATAATCCAAACTAACAATCAGATTGGTATCTGCGGCCAAAACTGTCGATGGCTCACCCTTCTCATTCTCTCCGAGGCGCATCCTTTTGGGCGGGAGCCTTGGCATGGCGAGCATGGCTGTCATCGTTTCTTCGTCCATGAGCCAAAAATATCCATACAGTAAAATGTGCCACTAGGCTAGTAGTTAAAAAACTGCTTATGAATCTTTATGAATCTATGGGATTGTACACATTCCAACCATAAATTTATGGGTTATGAATCTATGGGACTTTACTATTGTACATAAACCATAAATTTATGGGGTGACAAACAGTGACAAACATCACTGGTATGACGACCTGGTCGAAGGTATGGTGGACTTCCCATGGGAAAAATCCCATGGCTGGCTTAGACATAGCTGGTACAATGTGGGGCCCCCAAACGTGATGTGAACGTTGGTTAAAATAAAGCCCCAGTAACTAGTTCGTTATAAATACCATAGCTACCAGAAAGTGAAATTGGACTTATTTGAACCAACTGAACGCTATCCAGCTCCACTGTGGGGACTGTGGTAGATATATCTATATAGTCAGTGGTGCTTGAAAAAAAAACAAAAACATCATTCGGACGCACTGCCTTACTCACAGGATACACTGTTCCAACATGGATCAACAAATTCACGACAGTAAGCAATGCACTGGAGCAACAACCATTTACTAAGACTTACCCAGTATATAGATACAGTACCTGCAGACTGCTCCATAATATTCCGTCCTTATGTGCATACCACGTACGAGTAGCAATTCAGCCCTGTCTCTCACACCACCAAAAACTACCCTATAAAACAATAAAATCAATCTCTTTTGAACAAACATGATGTCTTTTTTTTATACAATATTATATTAATATCTATATTATTATATATATATATACAATGACACATTATGTGTGCATGTTGGTTATCTCCGCCAAGTTGGGGCCCCAGTTCGTTAGCCAAGTTGCTGGGTTTCTGATAGATTCAACCAGTTTGGGGAACCACGGATCCTTCTAAAACGAGTGATTAATGGCATGGTTTCTCATGTTCATGTTGTATGGTGTTCCTATTGTAAATCGGTATATTATATATATACGTATGTATGTAAATTTAAAAAAAATATATATACATATGTATATATACATCATGTTTGCATTCAGAAAAAAGTGTTGGTTGTATCCCATAGGCCCACAATCACCCACTGTGAGTTGCTGTCGAGAAGCAAGCGTTCTCGTGGTCCCCGATGCTGCCCCGACCTTCACATATCGATCAAATGGGGGAGGATCATCCCACAGATCGTACCTGTTTTATAAGCCTGGTGAGAAATGTCGGAGGCCTCCGGTGTCATCAAACATGGCTGGGAAATCCCCGAACGAAATGCGAATTCAGATGGGCAAGTCTTATACACCATGGGCAAGTGGGCTTATCCCAGAAAAATACATGGGGTCTGATCATGGGTGAAAGAATATTTAAAGTCATTTTCAATATTGCAAAGAAGTGGATCTCCAGGCAGCAAACGTTTTTGCGGAATGTACATGTCCAAGCCCCAATTGACTCCACCATTCTAGGCGGAACTGAGCTTCAAAGCAGCAGTGGAAGATGCTTTGCGGATCTTTTTTCATGGCGTTTTTTTTTTCCAGGTGTTTCATCCTGTCCTTGCCAGTTGAATCTGCCACAAAGAATCGGGCATACTGAAAGAGTCGTAAATTGTTGAGCACATTCAGGAGCTCATCCCACTTGAATTCCTCTTGCTTGATCTTTTCAGTGGAGTTTCCGGGAATGCCTTGGCCGATCGCCGTTTGACTCCATGGGCCATGGTTGCCAACAGTCCAAGGGGGGGTTCTCGGAGTAACCATGGTTGACAACCAAAGGTGCACAGTCAAGTTCCCTTCGTCATTGATCCCCTTGATGTGCTGGATTGCGTTCTCGGTGGTTGGGTTCTTCTCCGTGGACTCATGGATCTTGAAGAAGTCAATGTCCCAGCCCATATCGGATATTCCGACTCCAATGTCATGCACACTGGAGCCTGCGTTCTGTTCTTGTATGGCAGATCGCTAATCAACACCGACCTCATCTGACTGATAGATGCAATAATGACTCAACCCGAAACATTGCTAAAAATAAGCAACATGTTTGATATGTTTGAGGCTGATTGCGCATCTATATATGCTTGTATCAAGATACGCAGTTATAGCCGTTTACCAATTATAAATGGTTATAACTTGTTAAAACTGGTATTTCGGGCCATAACTGCAAAACATGGGCCTGTTTCGCGGTTCATGTGCGTTTCCATGGACATTTCCCTTGCAACTCACCTGCGTTTTCCGAATGCGGCGCGAGGATGAAGCTGCTCACCACTAGCTGGGGCCCCATTTGAACAAGAACGTTAACACAGTTTATACCTTTGTATATTATATATAATTAATGGGTATATATACTTAAACCTTAATATACATACATATATATATATAATTATTAATATATATACCCAAGAACACTTTTCTGTTTTAAAAACCTCGTTACTATATAAATTAAATACCTTTGTTTTTATAGTAAATTATTGAACATAACTGGTGGCGGGTTGCCACGCTTTGCGCTGTGCTTCGTTCTTGGCTTCTTGCTTCGCCTCCATCACCTGCTCCATAATAGAGGATCCATCGCCAGGCAGCTACAACAGTTTACTATCAATTTGTTTTAACAACAACAATTAATCAAGCACACAAGCTTTATCAAGCTTTCAAGTAATTAAACAACTCACCAAGACAACAAAGCACCTTATATAATCTTAAATAAATAAATATATATATATATAGATATATATATATATGTATAAATGCAACCAACATGGTAATCCGTTGGATCTTCATCCAAAGAGCCGACCCAAAGCCACCCCATTTTTATGTTTTTTTCTGTAAAATACCATAGAAATAATCAGCGATTAAACCATTTATAGTTGTTATGTTGGGCCATAATTGTAGAAATCATCATCTACTGAACCTTATTCCAGGGTAAAATATGTTTATACTATATGTTATAAGTAGATACTATATAAAATCTATATAGTATATATGCGTGATTCTCACAATGAAAGAACGGAGGATTCCTATCAACCAACCAGTAATTGTCAGGACGACCTTTTGGGTGTTGAGCACTGCTTAACTAGGTGAATGCTATGGTTGATAGTAGATATGTCAAACTACAGTTATGGCCACGGCTATCAGTTTTAACTGGTAATTATTATTGGCAATTATTGGTTATGAATCTGTGGGATTATACATAACTACCAGTAATTATGAACTACTGGTTTGTAGTGAACTAACCCCATTATGTTTTGTATGGCCATAAAACCATTTTGAAATGGGCTTAGTTCACTACAAACATAACTGCTATGACTCGGGCCAAAGGGTGTGACGGCCACTGATTTTGAAAAACCACCTCGTGGGATAATCATCATTTCTGATCCTTACCCTCTTCTAAGCTGGTTGGTGGTATACCTACCCCTCTGAAAAATATGAAAGTCAGTTGGGATGATGACATTCCCAGCTGAATGGAAAAATAAATAAAACAACAAAACCACCAACCATATATATATATATACACATAGCTATTGAAAATCTCACCAAATTAAAAATATCTACTAGGTATATCATTCATAAATGGGTCATTTCCCATCGTTAAATTACAGAAGGGTACAAGGTGGGACTGGGACCACCTAATTGTAACTTGGCTTACAACGCCCATTAACAATTCTTATATCATGTTATGTCTTTCATAAACCATAGTTATATTAGTTATTGAAGTTATCTGGAAACACCATCACTTAGCTGACCAAGCTATCTAAATCCCATGGAAATCCCAAACACAGATCACCACAATGTGAGGCCCCCTAGATAGCTAAGTTGGTTTATAACTCCAGTAACTATGGTTTATGGTATTTATAACTATATCAACTTATATCTTGGGGGCCTCGCATTGCATGAAATCCCATGGAAAAAATCATCAGCTGATCATCCCATTGTCCCATTGGTTTCACCATGGACTCCCAGGTCGTTAGTTATCTCCGGGCGCCTCAGGGGACTTGGGGGACTCAGGATCCGCGGCCTGACGTTCTGGCCATGGATTTTTGTTACATGTGGAATGGCCAGTGATAACTGACAAATACCCATAGGATCCATGTATGCTATATATGGTAACATTTACCATCCATATACCCCAAATGTTAGCATATATAGCATACATGGATCCTATGGGATATGGAATTATAAGTGCTGATGAATCGTGATTGATAGTGATTAATAGTGATTAATTATGATCAATAGTGGATAATAATGGTTAATAGTGGCTAAACATGTGATGAATGATGCGGAGGTGGGGGTGGCTGCGTTGCTGGGGCTGGTTGTGGAGGTGGCGGTGGTGGTCTTAGCGTCAGCACCCGCACTTGGTTGACTGTGGCGCACGCGAGCTGGTTTGTCTGCACCGTCAGCACATGGGTTGCGTGCGCGGCTTCCACCCATCCATCATGGTTGTCCAGCCGCCTTTCTATCTTCTCCATAGCCCTTCGCATCTGCCTCCTCTGCCTCGTTGGCGTGGTGTACCATGTGGGCTGAGTGCCCTTCGGCTGGAAGGCACCGCCCGGTTTTGCACCGTCCGCTTTTGCCGGCGGCGGTGGTGGTGGTGGTGGGGACTATGAATCTATGGGATTCTACATAAACCATTTTTATTAGTACAAACATAACTTGTATTTCGGGCCATAACTGTCCCGAAACTCCCCAAACTGATCATTTTGAAGGTAAGGCACTGTAGATCATTGGGATTCACAGTCCAACTCCGCTCAGATCCACTGACGCTACTAGCACTTACACAACACACCTACAGTTGTGGCCATTGATTAGTTATGAGTTATGACTGGTTATTAATCTATCGGATTATACATGTCATTTTTATGGGGTGACTTAGCACTTAAAACTGGTAACGGGCAACAACTCTTCAGTTCACCTAGGATTGACGAACAAAGATCTTTCAAAAACCTGTGGTTTACCCCGGAAAATGATCGAAAATGCGGCGCCTCTCCACATTGAAGTTCGGGAAAACCCCGGGTCACCTACAATGTGAGGCCCCCAAAATAGCTAAGTTGGTTTAGATTCGCCCCAGTAACTATAGTTATAAGTGCCATAAACCATAGTTATTGGAGTTATAAACCAACTTAGATATCATGGGGGCCTCACATTGCACTAATAGAAACATTAGGAGTTCACCCATGGTGGTTGGCTGGAAATTCCCGAAATGGAGGTTTTTTCGTTCGCGTTTGGAAAATCATCGAACTAAAATGGGAGAATTTCCAGCCACGTTTGATGACACCGGAGGGTAAGCCCTGAACAGTAGATTCAATAGAAAATAGTAGGTAGTAGTTGATAACGTGTGCTAGTCATTGGACAGACTTGAGTTAAACGCAAACAGTTAAGATTAGTTTTAATCTATCAACAGAATGTGTTTTTTTCGCTAGGTAGTCGTTGGTTTATTTCACTAACATAGGGTCCAAAGATACCCCCACACTTTTAGATGCACGAAATAATCCGATTCAAACACAGTGGTAAAGTGGTACCCTCTGGTAATTTAATATAGCTATTGAAAATGGCCCATTTATAGTTGATTTACCTATTAAGGCTGGTGATTTTCCATAGCTATGTTAGTTTAACAGAGGGTAAATTGAATTGTGTCTCTCCTTACTGTGTGACTTACTTTGGTATCCCAAGAATTGCAGAAACAGCTCAGCCAAACACGCACTTTGGGCAGCAAGAACTCTGGTTTCCTGAGTTTTTAAAAACTGTTCGTTAATCTACTTCAGTTCCTGACCCAATTTAAAGTATGTTCACTGAAATTTCTTTAGATAATTTTGGAAGCAATTCATGACATGACAATCAGAAAAGGTGTACATTTATCAGATAAGAAGTGAAATCTGTAGTAACCAACAAACTGAAATTGCCATAGGGACCCTTGTCCGTTCTATCCATTTGCACATGACCTTTTTTAGCCAGGGATGTCCGCAGCAGTGACGCTGGACCTTCAAAAATTGTTGTTTACATGTTTGAATTGTGAAGCCAACATCATTTTATCTTATTAATATATACATATAATAATATATACATATCTCACACGTATGTATATACGTATATATTAATTACCACATTACCAAAAAAATAGGGTAGATCATGTGTTGTAGAGATACCGAAACTATTTAAATGTACCACATGTACCCGAATTTAAACATGACCAAAATGAGAAATATGATAACATCATCGAAGTAACTGGGTGATGTTCCATCAAGGTGTCTTTGATCCCCAGAGGATAGACCAATTGGGTGTGTCTGAAACTGGCATTTCGGGTCAGAATCAAATAAAACAATCCATCAAAAATCCACTTAAGTCACCATTTAAATCCCAAAGCACAGCGAATCCAACTACAATTCACCATCATTTTTCCAATCAAATCATCATGAAATCTCACTCAAGTCACCATTTCTGGTTGGTGGTTTCAAGCCCTCTGAAAAATATGAGTTCGTCAGTTGGGATTAGGACATTCCCAACTGAATGGAAAGTCATAAATGATGTCCACATTAATGGTGAATCTGGTTGGTGGTCCCCATTAAAATCCCCATTATGTCCCTATTAAAATCCCTATAATTATATAGAGATTTCCTGACATGGGGGTATCCTCTAAATCATCTATTTTCAAAGGAAATTCCATGATTATATACCCATCCAGCTATTGGGGTACCCCCATGACTATGGAAATCTCCTAATATCGCTATCTAAAGGACCTCACTTTGTGTTTCTCCGAAAATTGGACATCCTGAAATGGCCATGACTCATGACTTGCTGGGCAGAAACACATTCGGGTACCGCGCCCTAAATCACATTTGGTGGTTCTATCTATCTATCTATCTATTTATCTATCTATCTAACTATCTATCTATCTATCTATCTCTATCTATATATATATATGTGTGTGTGTATGTTAATACATTTTCTATATTCATGCCACAGTAGATTTCCATCAGACTTTGGGTTGTAACAGTTGCCCAGCAAGACTCGGAAGAAACTGCATCAACGTACTATATGAACATGATGCCAAGCGCTGCCTGCTGTAGCTGGACGGGATAACAAATGGATGCCGTTTCGAAAGGCGATGGTGAAATCGACGACGAGGTGGCTTGCGAAACTATCCCTTCTTTCGATTGTTAAATCATGTGAAACCCACCAAATTGGTTTAAAAGAAGGTTAAATCATGTTAATCAATATGTACATACACATGTACAAATAATATGTATAATACATAATAGATTTGAATATTTATATACTGTACATATGTATATATATATACACAATACATATTGGGATTGCTTTACCCCTCCTTTCCAGCGTTAAATCCACGCTGATCTCCCATGGCGGACTCCTCCCCCACGCTTTGGATTTCCCATTGCTTGTCATCGGTCTCCTCGCCGTGGTGTGCCATAGATGCCATAGATTTCTTCCGGCTGGGTAGATGCCATGGGTTGGGGCGAAAACACATTGGGATTTAGTGGGATTGAATGGTGATTTAATTAATGGGATTTCATGGTGATCTGTGTCTGGGATTTCATGGGATTTAGATAGCTAGGTCAGCTAAGTGATGGTGTTTTCATAACTCCAATCACTAGTTTTTTTTTTCCGGGGGATATGAAGAGCTAGAAATCTTGGGGGTTATGTTCACCAACATAACTGGGCCCACCTTGTAGAACCGAGAAAACATTGGCTTTTTTAGCGCCTCTAGTAATCAATTGATTACCAGGGATAAAACTGTTTTTTTCATCTGGGTAGAAATGTCTAGCAACCGAACAAATAAGGCCAGTCATGGGGATGATTCCCACAATCCGTGCACCATGATTCCAGAATTCCGTCACGACGTTTTTGGTCACCATTTCCCAACCAGAAACCATCCAATCGAAGCAGAAATGACTTGACCCATACAAGGTGAACACAAGTCTAATAACTCGGCTTTATGGACGATATCACGATAGTTCTTGGAGATGATAAACCAATTTATAACTGGGGCCTGGGGGTCATGTCTCTTCATGCTCATGCATTAATCCCATTTATTGCAATCATTTGCAAACACATAGTTGTCATGGTTTTCAACCCAAAAACATTCTCATGTTCAGATGATTTCAGATGGTCATAGGGTAAAATGATCATGGATCAAAACCCTCCAGTTTTGGTCCTTTTCCAGTTATAAGTACTTATAACCTCAATTATGCAATGTATAATCTCATTTATAACTAGTTATAACTTATGAGTATAAATGGCCATGACTGTGGTCCCCTGATGAACATCAAAATGGGCGGCAAATGTTCATATTCATCTCCTGAAAATTGGTGCACCATGGTGTACCCGACATTGGGGTATCAAACTTGGCAATGGAAAACGCAGACATGAAACACATAGAAGTTTTCAAAAATTTTGGTGACATCACTTACCCTCGAGTTCGTTCACATCAGCGAACTGGATATCACCTTAAAACAAAGGCTAAATTATCAATTGCATCATCTAGAAATGAACAATTTTATGTTGCTATGACCTAGTTTAAAAAAATGTTAAAAAAACTTACCTATCGTTTGGGGGGGCCCTTCCTGTGCGATAACTTGGTGTGACAGCTTACATCGTGTTGCTGCAACCCCGCATCATCCCCATCGGTGAACAAATGTGGTTGATTGGACAGTCTCCCAGTGACAAAGTGGATGATCTAAAATGTACAGTAATCTAGATATAATCTACCCCTTGGTAAACTAACATAGATGAGGATTTAATGTTGATTCAATGGTCGTTAATGGAACATATTTGGTCACCCTTATGGTAAACATACAAAAACATGTTGAAAACCATGGTTTCCTTAGGAGCACAATCTACATTCATGGTGGTTTTCCGCCTCTATGTTGGTTTACAGGAGTGTTATGAACCATAGTCAATCTGAGATACTTTAGCCTATAAATGTGCGGGAAAGTCTCAATGTTATGAGCCACATCCAGATAATCTAAATGCAGAATGGTGGTTGAACAACACAACGGTGGTTGAACAGCATGGACAAAAACGCTGTGTATGCAATCTTTCCCTACCACTGTGGTGACATGTGAAAAGTATCATGGAAGATACCCGTTCTCTTTGGTCACCCCTAAAAAGGGGGTGCCCTGCAGTGAACTGTCTGTTTACAAATGGGGAGCACACCATGGTTGATTATTTTTCTTTGTGAAATCTTCATGTAGGTCTAGGTAAATCATGGTAAATCATCGAACTATGTATATATATAATAAATGGGCCATGGTTTCCACAGCTATGTAACAATTAACCAGAGGGTAGTATGAGATAGTTTTAAGTATGTATCCATATATATATATGTATATATATATGTATGTATATATATATATGTGTATATATATATATATTTGTATATATATATATAATATGGGGGTTTCTGAAATAGGGGTACCCCCAAATCATCCATCTTATTAGTTGTTTATGTATATATATATATTTACTGTAAACCATCCATTATTTTAGGGTACCCCATTTATGGAAACCCATATATATATATATATATATATACATATATATATATATATATACATATATATAATTATATATGTATATATATATACATATATATAATTATATATGTATATATATATATCCCCACTAATCCCAGTCCCACTATATGTGCTTAAATATTGTGAAAAAAATCCGAACCTAAGCTAGGGTCATCCCACAGATCGTGGTATTCATAACCCTAGCTACGAAGTCCCCTTTTTTCGTGGGGCTATCCCATATATAACCGTTATATAATTTAAATATAAATATGTTTGTTAACCATATGCGTTTGTCTGAAAATCGGCTAGCCATAATCCAGTGGCTTATCATCATTTCATATCATTTCCCGATAATCTGTCCGTATCAAATGGCCATTTGATTGGGGTATGCCATGAAAGGGACATTTTATTCCTTTTGAGACCCACTTACCTGGTATTTAGACTTGGTCACCTCCAATGTGACATCGGTATACCCTATTCTTACAACGTGGGGCCCCCGAGTTGGCTAAGTTGGTTTATAAACCCCATGAATATTATAGTTATTTGCGTATCATAAAGCCTAGTGAATTTGAAGTTATGTTCACCAACTTCGCTATCGTAAACGGTGGCCCCACCTTGTAAGTGGTCAAACCCTGATCCCCTCGGGAATTCGTTGCGTTTCGCTCCTCAGGCACGATGGATTTCATGCCACCGCCCCGGCCAGCATCCCTTCCAGAAAAGAAGTGCTTCAAGGACCTTCGTCGCAGCTGGGGCTGCAGTTGTGGCCCCAGTTATACCAATTCTAAATGGTGAACTGGTTATTTCAATGGGATTATACTTTCCATAAATGGTGTTATCAGATGTTATAAGTACTTATAACTGGTAGGGCCATAACTGTGGATATGATGGCTGCATTTATGTATTAATACACTTGAAGACAATTGAAAACTGGCTATGGATAATGCTGAATGGGATTCATCAGCCAAAACGGTGATATGTTCATGGAATCCATAGGATTTGATGGGATTCTTATAGCTAAGCTGGTGAACATCGCTTGGCCAATGAATTCAAGGGTTCACGGGGGATATAACGAACTAGCTAATGGGGTGAAACTAAGCTGTGGAGTTTCAATGCCGGTGATGCGTGGGTATTTTATATCAGGGCGGTGTGATGATTTATCTGCACTTGAGATTGGCAAATTTAATTGCAATCCACATTGGTATGCCAATATTCCAAACATGCCAAGTATACAGAAAGGGCAACCGTTTTTTCAGTAGTGTCTGTTGGCCTATAACCCCAATTTGCTCTAGATATATCTATGTTTCAAATTGCGCGCCCTTGAGATCACTGTACACTTGCAGACATCTAATCTCCATTCCAACCTTCTGAACCGTTGAAACTGGGCGCATCTCAAGACATCTCTGACCCACTGGCGTCCACCTGCCAGCTGTGGTCACCCACAACACCAATCTTATCAAGCACTCCCATAGGATCGCACCATTGGCTCTTCAGCACCAGGAGGAACATGCAAGCAATAGGCATTATCATATACCCATGCTACCAATCCACCATCCTTGGTGACACGAACAACGCAATAAGCCAGGACATAGTTCTCCAACACCAGTTATTGTAGCTACAAACCAATTGACCTATCACATGCGGGACCCTTCATGTATTATGGGTAAATTATTATTCTGTTTAATTTTGGGATATATACAACCTCAGTAGATAGTCATACTGGGAGGGTTAGAACTTCGATAGTGGTCCACTTATGGATTAAATGGCTTCCCCAATACATATCCCAAGATAATCCCATGCCCTTCTAGTCGCAAAAAACTGTAATTAAATACCATAAGTTTAGGACAGTTTTGCTGGAAAAATCATTCCCATCCAATATGGGATCTAAAGTCACTAAAGTCTGAATAGATCCAATACAAAAGCAAGGTTCCAAGGGCGGAACTCAATCTTGGGAGGGATTACCCAATACTTGGGAGATCAGTTGGCGTGATCAATGGGTTTTTCACCATGGAAAACCTCTCTTTTTTTCCACTGCCAAGGTGAGGCGCCCCAGTTGATCGTTAGTTTATAAAGCCAAGTAACTAGTTCGATATATCGACCACAAAACTTTTCAGAAACCTAATAAATCGTTTTTTGAGTTTTTTTTTGCACCAACTTAGCTATCTAAATTCCATTAAATCCCAATCACCACTAAATCCCATTAAATCACCATTCAATCCCACTAAATCCCAATGTGTTTTCGCCCCAATACAGATGATACCCACCAGCTATCTTCGGTGCCTCACGGTATTATGGATACCTCGGTGTCCGCAAGCGGACGGTACCGGTCCGTCGTGTCCGTCGTGTCCGTCGTGTCCTTTCTGCGCCTCCAATTTGGAGGCGAAGAAAGGAGCATGGCAAAAATCAGGCCTGGAGGATGGAAAAGCTGGGAGAGAGAGAGAGATATATATATATATATATATATTGAATATATACATAAATAAATAAAGAAATATATACATATACTTCAGGAGGAACAAAGTTTATGCTTCTTGGAAGCTTTACAAAACATCCATTTCGGTCAACCGCGGATCACATTTTCAAGTCCGTTTTGTGTGGCAGGTGTGGGACGGTCAATTATCA
>Ga0126342_10006418_pt1 | contig 20838 bp, 18 predicted proteins | sample Cyp1metagenome_FD_92528 | JGI IMG/M metagenome (GOLD analysis project Ga0126342, IMG submission 92528) | Coral microbial communities from Lord Howe Island, Old Settlement Bay, Australia - Cyphastrea 1 metagenome | ecosystem: Host-associated > Invertebrates > Cnidaria > Coral ...
ACCAGAGCCAGCCCAGTGCCATAAGTGCCACGCCTGCCACGCCAGAGTAAGTTGTGTGACGACAAGTTGTGTGTGAGCAAGTGGTGTGATGACAAGTTGTGTGTGAGCAAGTGGCGTGACGACAAGTTGTGTGTGAGCAAGTGGACAAGTGGTGTGATGACAAGTTGTGCGTGAGCAAGTTGTGTGTGAGTAAGTTGTGTGACGATAAGTTGTGTGTGAGCAAGTGGTGTGATGACAAGTTGTGTGTGAGCAAGTTGTGTGTGAGTAAGTTGTGTGACGACAAGTTGTGTGTGAGCAAGTGGTGTGATGACAAGTGGTGTGATGACAAGTTGTATGTGAGCAAGTTGTGTGTGAGCAAGTTGACAAGTTGTGTGTGAGCAAGTTGACAAGTTGTGTGTGAGCAAGTTGACAAGTTGTGTGTGAGCAAGTTGTGTGTGAGTAAGTTGTGTGACGACAAGTTGTGTGTGAGCAAGTTGTGTGTGAGTAAGTTGTGTGACGACAAGTTGTGTGTGAGCAAGTGGTGTGATGACAAGTTGTGTGTGAGCAAGTTCAAGTTGTGCGTGTGTATGTGGACAAGTTCTGTGTGAGCAAGTGTGTTAACCAAATTGTGTGATGACAAGTTGTGTGTGAGCAAGTTGTGTGATGACAAGTTGTGTGTGAGCAAGTTGTGTGAGAGCAAGTTGTGTGATGACAAGTTGTGTGTGAGCAAGTTGTATGATGACAAGTTATGTGTGAGCAATTTGTGTGATGTCAAGTTGTGTGTGAGGAAGTTGTGTGATGACAAGTTGTGTGTGAGTAAGTTGTGTGTGGACAATGTGTGGACAAGAGACGACGGGAGGAGGAGGAGGAGGCGGACGGCGGGATACAGAACCAAAAACAAGACGCTCTTGCTATGAATAGTTGGATTAAACATGATTGGCAAACTGTTTTGAACGCTAGCAATAAAATTGCCAATAAATGCTTTTATAATCTTTTATACAGCAATAAAATCAGACTTTTTACTAAATAGTAACAATCACTTAAAATGCGGTCAACAAGTAAAAGAATTTATATATTATAACCCATATTGGCAAAAAAAAATCTATTAATTCAAAACGCAGCGCAATATTTACATCAATTAACACCTTATGAAGTCATTAATTGGTGTGAAAGATATCCTCCAATCCAAAAACTATCTTATGCAAAGAATCTTACCTTAATGCTCTTCAAACACTAAAAATATCTACTCACTCAATAGAAAGTAAAGTATGTCAACTTATAAAGGAAATATGGCAAGAAAATACTCAATTTAATCTACAAGAAGAAAAGGCGCTCTTTAATCAATTTTCTAGATATATATCTTATAAAGGTCACTTAATTAAAATCGACAATCTATTACTACAAAACCAATTAAATAATATTTCTTATTATTTCAGTTTTTTAAAAGATATTGATAAAAAGTTAGTGCAATGTCGCATTTTAATGAAGCAAAAGAATACTCAAAGCACAAAAATGTATCATAACATTATAAATAATCATCCATATAATCAAGGATCAAATTTTGATTATTTATTTTCCCTAAACGATCTACGTCTAAACCCATATATAATAGAACAAAATTTAGCTGCTATATTAACCCCCTCCTTTAAAGAGACAATATAGACGGAAAAAATACTAACTTAAGAATATGCTATGCAAAGGAACCATGATTACTGTTAAAAAAATACAATCTTGCCTATAAATTACTTAATCAAGCTAACCAAAATATAACAGATATTGACTAATATATAAACATACATCACTTGGCAGGATTTATAGCACTTGTAAAATTAAAAGAATATAATATTGCACTAAAACATTTCTCTTATATAGATGCTATTGCTACATCACCAAACCAAACAAGTAGAAACTGCTATTTTATGTATATTTGCATGCAAAATATGCAAAATCTAAAATATATATCATCCGCTGTCAAAAAATATTACAAAAAACTTCAAAGTACCGTGCAACTTCTTATGGAATGATAGCAATTGAATTACTCAAGAATTCAAAAATCTCTTTACAAAAAAATTGATATTAATGATGCAACATTATATATAAATGGCTTAAACCAAACACTACAAGATGAAATCAAATTTATATCTTACCTAAAAAATATAAAACATGTAACCTTGCAGACGTTTTAGTAACTCAACTATTCAAAAATCTCACTAAAGACAGAATTATATATATAACAATATTTTTGATATATGGACAAGAAAATCAAAATCTGCACATGATGATTTGTCAATGTGCTTTGAATAGTAATATTGTAATTGCAGATAAACTATTTCAAAAAATGCCATTACCTGATGAAATTCCACTTCAAAGTCATGATTTAACTCAATGTACTATATATATATACATGTGTGTATTAATTGTTGTCTTACTGTTGAACCCAGGTACTTAAAGCAATTTTGTCACCAAAAGCGTTTGCAAACGTTTGCAAGCGAGTCCAGGGGCCCAAGTACTTAGACTGGCTCAGGATTCAAGATTCAAGATCCAAGATTCAAGATTCAAGATTCAAGATTCAAAAAAAACTTCTTGAATCCAGAAACTCTCCTGATCCTAGCCCCGGGATTCAAAAAGTACAGGATGACAAATATATATAATATTACACATGCATTGTTTTGTAGTAGTATTGTAGTTTCAGGTGCATGTAATGAGTTGTATGTACATCCCAGGAATCGTAAGTGGGTAATACGCATATTATAACTGGTTATAAACCACCTACAAAATCCTGGTGGAATGTATTGGATAATTGAATTTCGGAGGAAAAAAACAGGATGTTGGTCGGTGAATAATTTGATTAATCCAGATATGATGGGATATTAAGGAATCCCCAATTCTATAGTGCGATATGTATTTTAAGCTGAAATATGGTGGTGGGTTTGTTTGAAATTGGGCATTGATTCACATTGTGGCAACTTTCATAGAGAACATGATGTCCAAAATTTTCTTAATCATCAAAATTGGTGGTACGGTATATATTTTTTGCAACAAACATATATACCATCTGGTTATGACTAACATAGCCATGGAAAGATCCACCATTTTTAATAGGTAAACCCAGGTAAACCATCTATGAATATCTATAAATGGGCCATTTCCCATGGCTACGTTGGGTATATACATATATATATATATGTTTGGTATTTTTTGCTCTCTCTCTCTCTACACAAGACAATATATGTGAATGTATATATATATATATACAATACATGCTATACATACATATATATATACATACATACATATATATATATAAATAATATATAATATATATATATATATAGATATATTTACATACATACATACATACATGCATGCATGCATGCATGCATGCATACATACATACATACATACATACTCACATACATACATACATGCATGCATGCATGCATGCATGCATACATACATACATAGAAAGAGAGAGAGAGAGAGAGGGAAAGAGAAAAAATCTTATCCGTAGTGGCATCTATGTTCGTTTTGCATATGTCATGTTTGGTTTACTTGGGGGATCTCCGATATTTTGTAAGAGATCATTTACTATCAAGGATTATTGAACATCGCTGGGATTTCTCCACATCTCACATCCACAGTCACACGCCCATTATATCCCCAGATGTATATATATATATATTGCCACATTTTACAAATCACCAAGATATCGATCGATGGACATGAATGATATTCCCATTGAAATATCCCCTTCATATCATATACCATTAAATATCCCATTACTTTCACTTTGCCACTTGGCCATCCTCTCCACGTTTCCACGCAGTTCGCCTGAGGCACATCAAATAATATCATCTGTGCGAAAGGCCGAACCCAGGGTTGGCTCATCGGGGACGGTGGCATTTTTTCAGCGTGCGTGGCCGGCCTGGCGATTCGAAATCCCAACCGGTTTACCGAAAAAAGGGTTGTGATGATTCACCCGAGTTTTTTTGGTTTTTTTGGGCAATGATTTTGGAAGAAACATGATCTGTTTTTTGCGATGAAGATTTGCATCACACATCTGCAAATGTCATTGCTTCAGGGAGTTACCTCTCTGCTTTCCTCAAACATGGCTGGAAGTTTCCGTGTTTTCATGGGACAAATCAATTGAGCAGTGGCCAGGAGCCTGGTTTATTGATTAGTTGAAATAGTAAAGGGTAAATGAAGCTACCCGGTTTTTTGTGGATTACATTTCTCACCAATGCCGATAACCAACCAGCACAGAAGGATTACCTTTGGCAGGGAAAACTATCAGGGAAAAATTGGGTATGAAAATGCAAAAATTCTAATAGAGAAATTTGAACATAGACAATGGAACACTAGAAGATCAACAAGAAATGAGAAGAATGGGAATGTAAATGGAGATGCTTTCTAACTGGATACAGCAATACATGCGAAGACTTTGGAAGCCATGAAGCTTCAGCTGTGTTCCACTGGAAAATCAACTGTGTTCCACTTTGTCGCTGGGAAACTCATCGAACTAAATGGTGATCGAACTACAGTCTATACATATCAGTTTTCCATAGTTTTCCCGCACAATATTCGGGTATCTATTTTCTTTGTATAACAGCTGCAAGAGAATGGACATGCAAGTAGTATTTGTTTGATGAATTCAAAACTGGACGTATAATTCTATTTTGAAAGATATTTTTTTTCTTTATGATGATATAGTAATATATTATATATAGAATTATGACTGGGCACTTAAAAATAAGGGGACAGTCATAATATATCTATGTATATGATTATGATATCATCATATTTTGTTAGTTTATCTATCTATATTATCATCATATCTATATATCATAACTGTCATAATATCATCATCATACCATCACTATCTATATTATCATAGATTATTTTGTTAATATCATAGATATGGTATATCAGGTTAAACATAAACTATGACAATAATATAGATTATGATGGGGGCTTAAAACATACTATGATACCATCATCATATCCAAATGGTTAATTTCATATTAGGGTTAGGGTTGTATCATATCCAAATGATTAATATCAAATGGCATTTTTGACATCATATCCAATACTTTGATAATACTACGGTGGATGGTTGCGAAATCCTGCACCAGTTGAAAACGGTGCTTTATCCCATTATTCATAGGCTTTCAACCATCCTTTTGGTGATGCAGGATTTCTCAACCATCCACAGTATGATGCCATCATACATAGTTAAACATACCCTCTGGTAAACTAACATAACTATGGAAAGATCCACCATTTTAAAGCTGGGTAAATCCACTATTTCGACTGGGTCATGGCTTCAATAGCTATTTGACATAACCAGAGGGTAAATCCCATTAATATCCCATTGAATCACTATCTAAATCCCATTAAATCACTATAAAATCCCATCAAAAATCACTATCTAAATCCCATAACCAGAGGGTACCATTCTTTGGGAGCTTAAATAAATCCCATTGGATCTTAGGGATCATCCTTTTCGAACTTCACTTCAGTTCACCAGTCGCCAGGATGCACAAGCGGTTAGAACCAGGTACATCGATTTGCTCGAGCAGGCGCCGAAAAAAAACGGGGGAAAGCCTGGGAAACCCAGGGAAAGCCAGAATCGATGTTTATTATTACTGGTGCTTAATGGTGGTTAATGGTGGTTAAATGGTGGTTAAATGGTGGTTAAATGGTGGTTAATGGTGATTATAAGCCATGAATAGTGTAATTTATAGTGTTTTTTTTAGTGGTTAATAGTGATTAAAATTGAGTGATTTATCCTGGTATGAACATAGATCCTGGTTTATCTATTCCTAATTATAAATCTTAAACATCATAGACAACAGCGAATCTCTGGAGGATGGGACTGTTTTTTTTTTGTGTTTAAAGTTGAGTGATTTATGGCTGAAAACATGATAATATAATGGCAAAAATCTGCACACTAGGAAAAGTGGGTTTTTTACATGGTCTTATCATATTTAGTTTTTTTTGCTTTCCGGTGGTTGATATATTCTGGTCGACTCTGGAGATACCTTAAGCAGGTGATGACAGATGGTTGGACTACCAGAGCTTTAAATGATCACATCATCAGAGTATAGTCAGTTATAGTTAGATATACCCTCCGGTTATTTAACATAGCCATGGAAAATCACTATTTTTAATAGGTAAACCATCTATTTCAATGGGCCATGATGTAAAGCAATCCCATACACGAACGGTGCTGGGCATCTCAGAGGCTCGCGCCAACGTTGGCATTTTTCAAAGGTTTTACGATGGGGGAATTTAAAAGGGCCAAAAACAAAACTTTTATGATCAACTGTTCATGTTAATGTTCATTATGATTATGATTATTATGATGATGATGATGATGTTTTTCATTACCAGCATCTTCATGAACATCAACATGAACATCGACTTCAACATTTCATCATCATAATAATAATCATAATAATCATAATCATCAAAAAACATCAACATGATGATCATCACCACCACCACCATCACCATCATCACCATCACCATCACCATCACCATCACCATCATCATCATCATCATCACCACCATGACGTATGTGTAGAAGTGCAAGAGAGCGTACAGCAGCGTATGTGTGGAAGTGAAAGAGAGCGTACAGCAGCGTAGCATGACGCATGTGTGGAAGGGCAAGAGAACGTACAGCAGCGTAGCATGATGTGTGCGTGTTTGTGTGCAAATGCCAATGAACGTTATTACACCCCCCCACCCCACCCTACCCCACCCCCAATCCAATGTTATGTTGATAGCATGAGACAAAATGTGACAACAGTCGCGAGCCTCTCAGATGCCCGGCACCATAAACTATATAGCCATATGTTGATGGTTCATACTACCCATAAAAATTGTAAATTTGGGGACGGTTTACTATCTATTGCTTTGTTAACACTACACATGGAGGTTTCCTGCTTCAGGGGTGCCCACAGTCATCATCCAGTCGTCATGGAAGGCCATGACTTAGTATAGGTTAACCCATGGTGACTTTGGGATCTTTCATTGTAGGAAACCTCCATATGTATATAACATATATTATATATTTTTATATAACATTATGTTTCAACTAGCAGTATTTTCCCCCTGAGATTTTTTATCGGAGATTCGTTGACTCAGTTGGACCTGTTTGTTGACAAGGTGCTTCCCCAAATCCCAAGCAACTATGAAATGTACATGGCAAATATTAGGCAAATAGTCGAAAGATCTACCTCTGAATGGCCATTTTGAGGGTATACATTGTCGATAAAACAGACCTGTGGAGCATTATTCTTCTAGACTTGGACGCTATTTCGATGGAAAAAAACCTTGGCTTTTTTTATGCATTCGCCAAATTCCAGGATTCCCGGGCCAGTCTGAAAAACACCGCCAGGTGAAATATCTAGATTCCTGCAACTTGGCAGGGACTTCATCCTTTGCCTCATGCCGCACGGAAGAAATCTCTGGGATTTCGCAGTGGATTGTGATCGTCCCTGCATGGGGAACTGGAAAATCACATGGAAAAACTATGAATGATCCATGTTCCCCTGGCAATATCGGTTATATTTAATGGATACATGATGTTTATGGTAGATATTAAAATGGAACTATGGAACTATGGAACTATTCCCAGAGGGTAACCTTTATAAAAATGATCAAGGCCTTCATCGCAGCTGTTGGGTTTAGCGGGTTGGATCCAACGTTCCGGCAACTCTATGATATTCCGAACACAAACATTACGGTAAACAATGGGATTTTAATGGGATTTTAATGGGATTTTAATGGGATTTTAGTGGTGATCAATAGGGATTAATGGAACTTAGCCTCTGGTAAACAAACAGTTTGCTATTGAAAATGGCCCATTTATAGTTGATTTACCCATAAAAAAAGGTGATTTTCCAGAGTTATGTTAGTTTACCAGAGGGTAGACACTTCACACTGTGGTTGTACAATTACCTTATTAACCATATATATAATTCTATATATAATATTAATATAACCCATATTTAGCCCCTGATCCCTCTGATTGTTGGCAATTGCTTCCAATCTGTTTGCCTTTCCCCTTGTGCAGCCCATGCATTGGTGATCATTTTTTGTGGGTTTCTGTTCGTTCTGCTCCCGGGCGTTTTGATATTCCCATGACTTCAGATTGACATCCGAAATCTCAGTGGTTAAACAAGGCTTAAAGAAACAAGTTAAAAAATGCAGCAGTCAATTAAGCACTGCCCTCATTCTAAAGCCTGAAGATGGGTGGTCAAAGTTTCGCTAAGCGGTTGATCACTGCTAGCTGTGGGGAGTCAGAATATCCCATGCTTTCCGACTTTGACCTCGTCGAACAGAAACTCGAGGTACAGCTGCCACCGTGGACCAGGTCGTCATCTCACATCACCCTGATCCGGTCGAGGGTGCGCGTTGCTGTTGTACACCGGTCGAGTCTTTTTTTAAGGCCCTTAGTGTTTGATAGGGGGTTATACTAGCTGGTTTATTAAAGATTATTGCAACCAGAATAGGAATATTGCCTGACCAATCAGTAGTTCATGGGCTGAGATGGTATTTTTCATGGCTCAATTTAGATAGGTAGATTGGTACAGTAACCCCCAGATGCCAAACAGTTGGAAAGCTCTGGATATGATGGTGTGAATGTCATCGAATTGTGTTACATCATTTTTTACCATTTAACATCGTTAGTAAATTGCAACATTGTATAAAGATAAAGATCTTGTCATTTTCTGTCAAGTAGACCTGTAACCTGTAGTACACCATTTCAATCATTTCACTTAATCTTGCAGGTTAATTTTCTGTCTTAGCTATTATGATCTGTCATTTTCTTTGACCATACCTAGTTTTGAGATACCATTTTCATTATGACAGAATTATATGTACCTTTGTCATTTGAAAAAAAACTTTTGAGGTACCAGACACCGTCATTTTCTTTGACCATCGACACCATTTTCTGTCATATCGTCCCATTGACCCCCGGGGGTCATGATAAACGTTGTCCCCTTATTTTTTTGGGGTATCCGATGATCCAATTCCATGAACCAAAAAAAAAGGGAATGGTTTACCATAGTTATCCCATGATTCTTCCATTCTTGATCTCACTATTTTGTTCCATGATGATCCCATATTCTGAAGTGTTTATCACATGATTCCATGGTAAAATTCTTAGATTCTATGACAAATCCCAACTTTTCCATGTTCAACTGGAAAAAAAAACACTTTTCCATTTTTCCATGGATTTTTCACCACTTTTTTTGTGATGTTTGGGATGATCTTCCCCAACTCAGAAGACGATGGCCTGGAAACGCGCGTGCCAACCACGCGGCCGTCCCCGCGGCAAGCGCGGACGGAGTGCCTTGGCCAACGGAGTGTTTCGTGGCGGTCATCCCAAAGGTGACAATACCCTTAACCATAGTTATATATATATAATGTTATAGATATATAATGGAACATTCCATAGTTATATATATATAGATAGATAATCATAGCTATATATATATATATATATGTTTGTAGTTATCCTTATGTTATATGTTATAGTGATATATATGGGGATTTCCATAGTCATGGGGGATCCCCAATAGCTGGATTGTTTATTTCATGGAACATATAAACCATGGTTAAATATAGTTAACCAAATTATAAGTCAACTTTGCTATCACAAATCAGCTATGAATCACCCGGAAAATTCTTGAAACATGGTGGGTGTAGGAGTTTTTCAACCACATACCTGCGGCGTTTTGGCATGGGGCTGTTTGTTTTTTAAATATTAGGGGGACGGGATTTTCCATTGTGACAGAAATCCCAAGGACGTGGCACTATGAGAGCAATGCGGGAAAATTGAGTGGTCCAGTGTGAAGAATTACTATGTTACTATGTTACTCGGAAAATTTTCATAGCACCATTAAAATGTGTATGAGTCCTTGGGTACCTCAATAATCGGATGGTTAATAGATGTCAAAAAAGGAAAAAATGACTCAAATCTGTGGTTCCCCAGGTCTTGGATTTTTTGACCCATATGAGCTGAAAATATCAGGAAGAATTGGGATATATGATAATATCTGGTTGGTGGTTTGGAACATTTTTTATTTTCCCATATATTGGGAATGTCATCATCCCAACTGACGAACTCCATCATTTTTCAGAGGGGTAGGTATACCACCAACCAGATATAAGTTGAAGAAACATGGAGATACTGCGGATGGAAGAAATCCTGCGCTGGTGGATAAAATAAACCACCTATCAACTGGTGCAGATGGAGCGGTCGCTCCAGGAGAAACAGTTTCATGGGGAGAAAAATCCAGCTGGCGTTGAGTGGGCAAAAAGGAATACAACAGAAGACATGGAATGATCGGATACCCTCTGGTAATTTAACATAGCTATTGAAAATGGTCATTTATAGTGAGTTTTCCCATTAAACATGGTGATTTTCCATAGCTATGTTAGTTTACCAGAGGGTATTGATTTCCATTTGCAAAAGGGATAATCCCAGAGACTGGGGTTCCATCTCCTGATGATCCCGTAATGGGATCATAAATTTCGGCGGACAAAAACCATTCCTGATGTCAATGTTTCAAGAAACCATACCGTGACCAGAAAGGTGAAATCTACCAGCAACTGGAGTGATTGATTTTCTGGCCAATTACCAGTTGTTTTTATGTGGGATGATAATTGGCCCAGAAGTTGGTGTACCGATTGTATTTGTAGGCACAGAAATTACAAAAAAAGGGGCCAGCGAGTACCAGTCAGCCATTTAAACTGGGATACAGTATCCTGCAACATGTCAGTGTACCACGGCAGCCCTGTACCTCTGGCTGATGATTCCCATTTTTTGATCAAGGGCAAGGCAAAAGGCCTCAAGTCAGACGTAAACACTCAAACGGATTTGAGATGATATGACTTTACAGTTAGACGTCCTGTTATTTATTGGTTATTAGGTTGTTGATATGATTTGGATTGAAATGCTTCTAATTATCATACTATGAGTTTACCCTCTGGTAATTTGTTACATAGCTATTGAAAATGGCGCCTCTTATGGTTGATTTACCTATTAAAGATGGTGATTTTCTATAGCTGTGTTAGTTTACCAGAGGGTAAATCACCATTAATCACCATTACATCTCATTGAAACCCATTAAATCACCATTCAATCACCATTAATGACCATTAATCACCATGAAAATACAATTTTTTTCCTTGCGCTTAGAGGGTAACTCTTCTTATTTCAGTCCTTTTTTGTAAGACTTTGGCACCGCCAAGCTGGCCCAGCTCGCCGCGAGGAACTTGCTGCGGACGGCCCGTGAGCACTTGGACATTTTGTGCACCACTTTGGAGGAGATGCAGTGGGCTTTAACCATGGTTAATGATGGTTAGTAGTGGTTAATAATAGTTAATTGTGGTTAAATATATTTTTTAACTTCACCCAAGTTGGGGTTTCCATAGTCATGGGGGTAGCCCTTTATCACTGGATGGGGTAAACATGGAAAATCCCCCTGGTTTTTTTTTTCGGGTGATCCCCAGATATCCCCAGTGAGTTTCTGGGACACTCCCTAGTGACCGTAAAGCGTTACCAGGTTATGTTGAATGGCTCATTTGTTGGGCCAGCCATGAAAATCATTGAATTTGACCATCAATAGTTCTGTTTATGAAAAAACACTGGGACATTGTATATTGATAAATTTTTATATAAATTATATTATATTGTGCTTTCTTGATTGGTTAATATTGTGGATAATACAAACTGGTTCGTTGGGGATCATGAACTAACTAATCCATAATTCTTCAAGAGAAACCAACCAGTATTTCATGGGATTAGATAGGGGTATTTTTGATGGCTCAGATGTGTTCTGTGACAAGGAACAGATTTTTAACTCAAAAAATCGGTGAAATACAAGTATGGCCTTGTTTGAACTTGGTTTGAACCCATGTCACTCCCATTTTTTTTTGGATCGCGAAAAACATCATTCACTCATAAAAAATCACAAAATATATGAGACCTGCACAGCTACTGTATATCAGGCAGGGGTCGTCTTTGCTCGTCCGAGTTGTTGGGGTAGCATATCTCGGCTCTCCGGCCGAGTGAAAATCTGCTGCATTTTCGGAGGTTTTCGGTACTAGTAGTGTCAACAATCATTTTCCATTTCCAACTGGTACATGGATGACATCTCTACGAAGACATTTTTCAGCTCCCAATGACGAAAGGAAAATGCGAATGTCATTTCCAATTTGGTGCAAACTTGCCAAATTCCCGTTGCGAGTGTTTGACCAAGCAACAGGAAAGTCACATGTCAACTTTTTCGGAGTTGCTATGATGATATCCTTTAGCTCGATCTTTTTTTCGCGTTTTGTTTTTTTTTCCAACAGAACCAGATCGTCCTACAATTTCTGCGTGGAACATCGCAGGAGTGTTCGGATTTCTGGTTGATGCTACACGAGGCTGAGCTTCGAATCAAGAAGCTTGAGAAAGAAGCGCTTCGACAGCGACACCGAGTCAGGGGCGGATGCCAAGCAGTGTTTCCAGAGATCATGGGTGTCCCCAATAGCTGGATGGTTTATTTCCATGGAAAATCCCAATTTTATTCCCAAGTTATGGATGGTTTATAATGGAAAATCCTATTAAAAGGGATAATGACTGTCCAATTACCTCCATGAGGCAGATGAATCTGAACAAATTGGGGTAGCCTCGGGTAAACTAACAGTAACTAACAGTTTGCGAACTTGAACATGGCCATAGAAATGGTGGATTTACCCCCAAAAAAATGGTGATTTTCCATAGTTATGTGACAGTTTACCAGAGGCCATTAATGGTGATTTCCCATAATTATGCTAGTTTACCAGAGAGTATACTCCATTTTGGTATGGAAGCGGCAATGATGCATGGGCATTTTGCCCATCACTTCTCATGGGGGACCATTGTCCCAGGGGGGATGAACATTATGACATTGGACCGTTACAAGAATAGGTCAGACTCAATACATGGGGTTGTCTCAGAAATTGGAACCCACACAGAAATCCGATTTCCCCATCTAGAAATCATATGAAATCATTAATATAATTGTCCCTACGAACATGGTAATATACTAGGGTAAATTGCTGGTGAATTTTGAAGCTCTAGTGTTTTTTTTCGCGGAGCAAATGAATCTACAGATTAAGCGGGTTATCTACGAAATCAACGGGTATTATTAATTATGTAATTTGATGTGTAACATGATCAGAAAGTCGGTGTAATGTTTTATTGTTTCGGTTTTGTGTTTTTTTGCTTGGCCAGGGTAGACGAGAGGCTAGCAGTACCCAACTGGCAACTTTTCCATGGCAAACAATCAACACACGGATGATCTCCGGCATGCAGGATGGTAAGAACCAACCAATAGAAGGAACAACAGAGGAGCTTTATCCGATATCCAGTTGATTGAGTAACATTGGCAACAACCAAGCAAGAATTTATGTCTGTTTCAGGGCAACATTGTTACGTTTCAGCAAAAGTCCTGAGGAATACCCGGTACCCATTGGTTGAGAGTTTTTAGTCACCACAATGTGTCGTTTTATCCAGCTGAAAAAAAACCATGCTGCCATTGGCCCTTTCCAGAGAAAACATACCATCTGGTTACATCTGGTTATGACTAACAGTTTGCCATGGAAAATCACCATTTTATAGCTAGGTAAACCATCTATAGATGGGCCATCTATACCATGGCTATGTAACAAATAACCAGAGGGTAGATGTACAGGAGATCTAATCTACATGGACTTTGTAGTCATGTGTCATGCTGCCAGCTGCTTACATACACATGGTAGATAGAATGAACTTACGAACAGACTTTGGGAACTAGATACTTATAACATCTTATAATATGTCATAAATGTGTATGTACTGTACATATATGATGACATGATATTACATATATATATATGATTGAATTGATGATTACATATGTGATTAGATATGTGATTACATATATGATTATATGATATATTTATACATTGACAGAAATACATATATGGATGCATTTTTTCATGACCTTACTGTCACGTCACTGGAAGGTGAATGTTTAGGGGAATCATCCAGATTAATCCCATGTCTACTCCCATTCTTGTTGATTAATCATCATTATTCACATTATAAACCCCATTGATGATGATTTTCGGTACCATTATCATAATTCAGCCAGCTTTATCATAATATATAATATGATATATATATACATTTATATATATATGCATTAGTATTAATGTATACTAATGTATATTAGCGTTCATACATACGCAGCATTTCATATGGCTTTTTTTGAGGCGGTGAATTTGTTCTCAGACGATTTCCAGCTGAGCTCCATCGGTGCGCAAAGGGACGAGACCATCAGAAAGTCAGATGAAATTCCGATGATAAAAAGGGCTACCCCTGGCTTTAGAAACATATACATTATAAATACATATATATATATATAACCAATTGATATGATGATATCACAGGATATCATGGGACAACAAAAAGTGTAGAGATACATGATAATATATATATATATAATATGTACGTATATAGTGGGGCTCAACGAATTGAGACGACCCTTTTTTGATGGGTATATCAAATGATTTTGGTGATATTTAGCTCGCAACTGTTGGGCTTTCACCGAACAGCCAACAATTTTGAGGATTGGATTGAAACAATGACAGGTCTCGGTCTCAGTGATCAAGGGATCGAGAATATATCGCATTTTTTTTAAACCCATCTTATCCCAATAAAAAAGGTCCCAAAAATGTACCATCTGGTTATGACTAACAGTTTGCCATGGAAAATCACCATTTTGTAGCTAGGTAAACCATCTATTTCAATGGGCCATCTATACCATGGCTATGTAACAAATAACCAGAGGGTAGTTTCATCCGCTGGTGATATGACTCAGGAGCTCCGTGGTTAAAATCCAGATGTATTTGAGAACACCAGAGGGTAATGAATTACCCTCTGGTAAACATACAAAAAGCTATTGCAAATGGCCATTTATAGTGAGTTTTCCAATTAAAAATGGTGATTATCCATAGCTATGTTAGTTTACCAGAGGGTACTGGTTGGTGGTTTGGAACATGAATGACATATATTTTCCATTTCATATATGGGATAATCCCAACCCCATTGACGAACTCCAGCATTTTTCAAGATGGTTAAAACCACCAACCAGATGATGTTGCAGAAAGCTACACAAAAGGTTGAAGCCACTATGAAGGCACACGCACTTGTCAAGCAAGAACCGAGAAGGGGTAGAAATGTCAAGAAAAACTCGCCTAGGGTACCCGGGTACACTAATCAACTGTGGAAAAAGCATGGTTTCCGTAGGAAAATCATCTACAAATAGTGGATTGTCCACATCTATGTTAATTTACCAGAAGGTAGTATATAATAAGATCCAGATAATAGGGAGAGAAAAAAAACGGAGGCTGTTTGGGCTCATACGGATTGGATAAAGAATGATAAAGATTAGTATCTTTAGAAACAACCACCCTGTTTTAATCTGTTTTAGGTATCCCTAAAGGAGCCATCTTGGTATATTACAACCAGAAATGGCCGGAATGGCTGTTCAATAATTGTTGGGTTCTGCTAATTCACCGATAAAACAAACTATTGTTGGCCAAATTCATGATAAAATAGGCGCATTTCTGCCAGGCCAAACTTATTGTCAACTCTTATCTCTATGTTTCCCATTCATCCCCTGCTTCAAAAGAATACCGGCACCGGACAGCCCCGGCCAATATCTTCAGCCACGGGTTGCCGCAGGCGGCTCCAAACGATTAGAAATCTTCCGGGAAGCCCTGCGATGCTACTGTCAGGACTTAAGTGTTCTTCGGGATGACTGGCCGAGGTAGAAGGTCTGAAGAAATTCCAACCAGGCTTACTATTTTGGGGGGGGTACCCCAATAGCTGGATGATTTATTTCATGGAAGATCCTACTAAAATGGATGATTTGGGGGTACCAGTGTACCGCCAGTGGTTTGCTGAGCTGGCGGGCAGGTACAATGCCAGCGAGGAGGAGTGCAAGAAGCAGCATGCTGCTGCCAAGGTCGAGCTCCGGAATGTCGCTCAGAAGGTTCTTTTGGGAACATCGGATCCAAGCGAAACAACCAACCAGTCGCTTGTGGTGGGCGGAATGTGTAGAATCCATTGCGTGGCCACTCAAGACCTCATGCAGAAGGTCACCACAGTGACGGAGCAGTGGATCAAGTCTCTTGGTGTGCAGAACGTGGAGTGGGGGCAGAGACCGTGGCGGTGCTCGTGGTGGTTGATCTGTCCAACAAGTCCAGGATCCCCGAGCAGATAGCTATGTCTGCAAATGGGGAAAAAATCTCCAAATCGCAACAAATGATAGGGAAACTGCAGTTTTAAACCATCAAAATTGCCGTAATTAGCTTATTTTAAGACAAACTCATAGCATTGATAATTGTTGGGTAATAATCAGCATAATCAGAAGAAGTAGGTTCAACAGGCAACTTTTGCATGTAGTATAGTGTACGTTACCCTGGCATGGTAGAAACTTTTCTATGTATGTGTGTACAACATATGTATATGCACATACATATATATATATATATATAAACTTGATTGTGAATATATTGTGATACATTTATCATTCTGATACAAAATTTAGCCTTTTTAGAATAGATCAATATAAGCGTAATCTACAACATGTCCGGTTTTCGAAACAAGAAAAATGCCACATGTTTTTTCAAGGACTGCCCCATGTTTGGATGGCTAGTGACTTTCAATCTGGCTAGAATGACAATGACATGCTGCTTACAATGACAATCACTGATATATTTTGTAAGACATGTGCCGAATGCACTCACCCATGCCACATACCATTTCATGCATACATGTGCAAAGGATTTCGTTACCGCAGGCTTCATTGCCTCAAGGAAAGGTGGCCCACGTGCAGCCGCGACATCGTGGGCTTTCATGGTAGCGGAGCCCGACGACCCCTGACCCTGGGCGAGGGCAGACGCTTGGAGCCATGGAAGGGGGACAAGGACCAGGGCATGATCCCCAAGGAGCGCAAGGGCAACAACCTGGGAGGATGGAGATGGCCCAACCTGCAACAGCCCAGGCCAATGCGATGTTGGCCAGGCGTTCAAAGACAAGATGAGTGAAAAGAAAGATAGGTTTGGAGATGCCGGTATAATCCCACCGCCTGAAGTCTTCACTCCAAGCAACCAAGAGGAAGAAGTACTGCAGTGGCAAGATTGGAGACTTAGCTTCAGATCATGGCTGTTCTTCGCTCAGGAAGAGTACCAGAAGGACCTTGACAAAGCTGAACGAGCTGAAAAGCCGTTGTACTTCATCGACCTCTCGTTGGAGGGGCATGAAGGGTCGGAGAAGCTCTTCAGCATACCCACAGGTGTCTTATGCAACAGACCTCTGAAGATTCTTCGGTCGGTGGAAGATGGAAATGGATTCCTGCAGGCCTACCTGAGCCATCCGGTCTTTGGGAAAGATCGATCCATTCTTCAACAAGTTCTTGGATTAGAGAGGCTGGCTGAAGAATACAAGACCTGGGAGTGATCCACCTCTACGAGGTCCTGGGAGTAACGCGCATTACGTTTTTTCGTGCATCAACTCATTTGCAGCAAACGGACCAAAATTTCAGTTGCAACAAATTTTTGTTAGCTCCCTTTTTGTCTGCGACAAGGGGGCAGAAGGTGGAGCGACCTTACTCCGGTAGGGTCAATCATACCTTGTCGCAGGTGTATATATCGACAGTTGCCGGTGTCATGCCCCAACAGGGGGCGGACTGTCACTGGTTCCTTTTTTGGGCCAGTTGCGAGTGGATTTTGATGTCGACCTTTTCGTATTTTCGCTTTCTCTGTTTGTTTAAGGCAAACACTTCCATTTCCTGCACGATGACCTCGTGGTCAGGAAGGATGTGCAGTTTGGGTGTTGCATCCGCGGCACCTCCCTTCCGCGATCTAGGGAAGGGAAACGATGGCGGCCTCCAAACGAAGACCTTTAAAAGGTCTTGCTCTGGAGAGTCGTCGTGCCCTTGCCCGGCTATTTTCTTTTTTAGGCCTGCCAGGTGATCGTCGACGGCTACAGCAACCAATGATATTCAACCACCTACACAAGAATACAAGACTGTGAGTGGAAACCAGCTTTCAGATGACACGCAACTGTCCACGCTGCTGAAGGTGGTCCCACCTCAGTTGCGAAACCACCTGCAACTCTCCATGGACGAGGACGCGGACTACAGCAAGCAGGGAGAAGGTGATCAGCTATAAAAGAACCACTGCTTCCTGGTTATCGCAGGCCGTCTATCGGGAGCTCGACATCAAGATCGAAGGACGAGCGAGATGAGGCAGTTCCCATGGAAGTTGGCAGGGTGAAAGGAAAAGCTAAGGGGAAGCAGAAGGGCAAGTCCAAGACAGCTGGCAAAGATGGCAGTAAAGCGAAAGGAAAATGGAAAGATGGTAAAACAAAGTCCAAGGACAAGGGCAGGGGCAAGGACAATGGATATGGGAAAGGTGATGCTAGCCGTGGAAAAGGGAAAGGGAGCTTGTCACCAGACACATGCAAGCTCTGTGGCCAGAAAGGACATTGTGATCTCCTCTCCATCAGTTGCCACGCAATCCATGGTGAGTGGCAGCGGTTCAGCTCTGTCCACAACAGCTCCTATGACCTCACAGGCAACTGCAGTGCGGAGCATCACCTACTTCAACATGGATGGTGGCGACGGCATCATCGAGGAGCTCTTCGTCCGGATGGTGCAGAACAAGGTCTACGACATGACCTACGGCGACTCCGATGATGATTGGTGTCTTCGTGAATCTGGCGGCAATGGATGTGGTGGCACGGCCTATTTCGAGAGCTTCCAGGACCTCACAAAGAATTCCATGGACAAGCAGGATGGATGTGGGGGTTCGAGGCCTCCTGGTGCAAAGGCTTTCATCAGAGGGGTGAAGGCGCATGGAGGAGTTAATGGAGAGATCAGTGTGATCTTGCATAGTGGAGCCGATTTGTCGGTTTTGCCCCTTAGTTATGGAGAGGTTGGGACGCCACTGGACAAAACAAGTGTCTTGAGGGATGCGCAGGGCCGAAAGATGCAAGGAGGAAAACTTCGGCAAGCTCTGGTGGTGATCCAGGACGACATGGGCAACACAATGTGCCTCAGGGAGACATTTGCTCTTTCGAATGTCTCTTGCGGTTGGAAAACTGATGAAGCTGGGATGGATTGATGGTGGCGACAATGTGAAGCTGGCCTACAAGGACGAGTCTTCCAAGTCCCTCGACTTCAGACAGAACTCTTTGGTCATGATGGCTGAGATTCGAAGAGTTGGCGGAGACAAAGTTCCTCAAGGTGATCTTCGCGTGCGGCAGGTGACAATCACCTTTGAAGGCCATATGCTGAGCATGCTGGCAGTACCTGGCTGGCATCTCACGCTGGACAGGCAAACTCCTTTCTTGGTGGTTCTAAATTCGATGCATTACAAGGATAGCTACCCCCAAGGGTCGACTTCCCTTACAGGTCGACAGTGATCCTCAAGGGACGCATCTGGGAGATTGTGGAGGTAGCTGAACGAGCCCAACACAAAATGAGATTGAAGAGTGCTGCGGTGAGCTGACAACCGTGGTGACCTTCTTTCACCAGGAGATGGAGGACATCAACCAGGTGGGTACCATCAACACTGGCTCCGACGATCCATTCTTGCGGCCCAGGTTGGATGAGAAAGCTCGCAAAGACGAAGTGGAGATGCAGCAACAAGGATTTGGATGGCATGGGCGCAGTTTGGAGGACGGAGTGTACGAAGTGGAAGATGAGTAGAACCAGATGGGACCTCAACCTGAAGTTGGAGAAGGAGATCCAGCTCAAAAGGAACCACCGAATCGGGATGCACCAGAAGGAAGCTGAAGAGATCGAGCTGGACGGTGTCAAGTACACGGCATCGACCTTTCAAAGTTGAGAGAAGCTTTGAAACTTTGTGGACTTCCTCGTGGGAAAAGCAAGGCTGACGCATGGAAGCGCTTGGTGCACTTTCACAAGCACTACAGCGACAGCTTGGCTTGGCTCAGAGGGAGTTCGAGCGACGCAAAGTGATGGAAGGCGGAGAAGATGTGAATGGACAAGCAATCCCAAGAATGCCTACAAAGAGTGAGAGGCAAATCCATGAGCTCACACACTGGCCATTTGAAAGTTGGTGTGACCACTGTGTTGCAGCACGAGCCAAAGGTGATCCCCATCAGCCTGCAGGACCTGGACGGCATGAAGCTCATTCAGAATTCCCTGTTGGTGTCGCCGGACTACTGCTTCACACGTGGCTTTCAAGAACCTGAGGAGGTGGACAAAGAAGATCTACGTCTTTATGGTGGTGATGTTTGTGGAGTTGTTTCGGTGGTGACCGACGGCTTCACGCATGGAGTGATGGTGGCCCCGGTCCCTGGAAAGAACGAGCCATGTGAAGTTCTTAGCAGAGCAATTGATCCGGTACATCACAGAGAGGAGCTTCAGCACCTGCACTCTGAAGGCCGATGGAGAGCCTGCTATGAGACTGCTGTTGGAGGTCACCCAGGAGGCCCGTCAGAAGTTGGGGTTCAAAACAATGTTGGAGTTCAGTGGGCCTGGTGACTCTCAGCTTGCATTTACATAGTGATCCATCATTGCCTGACCAAGGTTGGGTGTTACCATCATTGAGGGGATCTATTCAGCAGTGGAGCTGCTAAAAAGTGCTGAAAGCTCGGCCCCCAACTTGACTGCGAAAAGGGTGTGTGGAGGCTGCAAGCAATTCACATTCCAGTCTCTGAAGGAAAATACACCGGTTGCCGGTCTCTGCTCTAGGGAAACTCACTGGCAGTCTGCAGGAGTCTTGAAACACAGACTA
>Ga0126342_10006419_pt1 | contig 20836 bp, 16 predicted proteins | sample Cyp1metagenome_FD_92528 | JGI IMG/M metagenome (GOLD analysis project Ga0126342, IMG submission 92528) | Coral microbial communities from Lord Howe Island, Old Settlement Bay, Australia - Cyphastrea 1 metagenome | ecosystem: Host-associated > Invertebrates > Cnidaria > Coral ...
CTGGCGCTCCGTTGGTCGGAATCTTGCCGCTACCGCTACCACGCCAGGGATGCTTTGACTGTAGGGCTGGGGCGTTGATCTCGAACGGTGGAGCGGTGGAGCTAGGATCAAGCCACCGATCAGGCGGATATGCTTTTTTTGGGGCATATCCGGCATGGCCTCCAGTAAACATTGCAAGATGGTAGATTTGTGCGGAACCATCTGCTGTTGATACAGTTGATTTTGGACACGCAGCTGGTTTGACAATGCTTGGCCCACAATTATGTCAGGGCGGTTGACCCATAGACGTCCATTTCCAATCGATTCCTACTGGTTGGGTTAGCCCCATGTGTCGTAAGTAAATCACGATGCTTTTTCCCCCAAGGCAACCCCAAAAGGGGTTTAATAAGACGGACACATAGGTTTCTGATCCTTATTCCCTTCCTGAACTCTCAATTCGCTTGTGCTTTTGCTGGTTAATCAAAACAGAACCAGCTACAGTAAGTTAATCCAAGTTTTATCCGCTTAGATGTCTTACCCTCGCCCCTCATATGACCAGTGACCCTCCCAGGAAGCAACGGAAGAGCGGCCTCACATTTGATCATCTTGACGCTCGGAACTTGCCGGTGACGCGTGGGTCGGGTCAAATCATCGATTGGCTTCATTAAATAGGTGGTTTCCCCCACTCAACAGATATGTAGATTACTTAAGTGACTCAACAGATATAGATAACTGATATAAGTGAATATACATTGTGAATGTTAAGATACTAATTTCATATCTAGTAATTTGTTTAAAATACTGGGTCGGTTTGGGAATTCTGAAGATATCAACTTCTCAGACTGAGATGGAAAACCCTCCAATTTGATCAGTTCCTAAGTTTAACTCAGGGTTATTACTATCCATCATCAATCGGGTGTTTCTAAATTTGTCTCAGAATAGGGAACCCCAGAATCCAATAGTCATGTTCAAGTCATATTCAAAATATGACTAAAAATATGTCCTCATTCAACGGCAATTTTAAGCGGGGTATCCACCAGCAATTCACAGCAATTCCTCATGAGATGTTTGGATCCCCGAGTTCTTTTGCTGTAAAAAAACATCTGTTTGATTATAGTGACACCATAAATCCAGTTATTCCAATGGTTATTGGTTATTAGCAGTTTTACTTTAACGAACTTAGCTCAGAGAAACTATAATGACTATATTATATAGTCATTATAGTTTCTCTGAGCTAAGTTCTATATGACTATCATAAATCCAATCGTTGTTTTTTTTTATCCTTAATTCAACCAACTACTTTGAGGATCATCCCACTTAGAAAGTGACTGCTAACTTTTGCTAACCATGACGCGGCTTATCCATCTATAGATGGGATAAGCCACCAAGATCCAATCCTGACTCTATCTAATGTTTATCATAATTATACAGTGATACATCAGCTATAGATTATATAATGATATATCATTCGACATTAAGTACCTTCACTATTTACCCTCTGGCAAATTGACAGTTTGTCCCTGAACATCAGGCTGATTTTTCGTGGAACCTATCCAACCCCCAACTGTTGAGATATTCACATAGTGATATCATAGTGATCATAGTGAATCATATCTGATCCTATAGATCATATAGCTATGTTCATTTCCTAGAGGCTATCTATTTTCATTTTCATCAACCCATGGCTATATATATATATCACACACACATATATATACATATTTGTGTGTGATATACATATACATATACACACACATATATATATATATACACCTATATACATTATATATGTGTATATATTATATACTATCCCATGCCACCATGAGAAGCTCGGCCTATCGCTCAGCGAAAAGGCCTTGCATCCGCTCACCTTGCGCGGCCTCCGGGAGTCCTTCGGCTTCTCCGAGGCCACGGAGGTGCAGGCGCAGGCGCCTTCGGCCGGCGAAGCGCCGCGTTTTTTCCGGGGAAAACGGTGGGTTTTCACCGGGGAAAATGGTGGGTTTAAAGGTTTTAACTATGGAAGATGCTGGGTTTTACATGGTTTTTTAAGCGTTATAACTTATAACCAAGGAAAATGGTCAGTTTAACTATGTTTGAACTGGATTTCACCAACGAAAATGGGGATATGGTTTGAAGCAACGACTTAAATGGCGATTGAAAGTCAAAAAAAAATGACGATTGATTTTAAGATTGATTTGAGATGGATGAGGAGGATACGGCTAATCATGTTCCAATATTTTGATAGCCCAATTCCTGTCAGAGTTCTTCCAGTCACATTTGCCATACTTGGCCAACCACTTGTGGACATTCGGACTACTACCCACTACTCCAGCTCCGTAGAATGGAGACGTCAGCCTACTTACAGTTTTCGATCATAGGCACAGCATAGTGCAGCTCCCATCAGGAATTCTACCTTCAACAACGGAAGTATCTGCAGGTACTGCCTCGGGTTCTGGCACCTGATGCTCCAGGACTGGGATCAAATCCACCGGTCACATGGGTTTTTGATCCCCTGAGTTTTACCTGGCCAGCATTGCTGGGGTCCAGATGACATTCCTAATCCATGTTGAGTGTACGGAGTGTACAATCCAGTTTTTGTGGTCCATGTAAGGGATGGTTAATGTAGAGCTATCGTATTTGTTCACCGGAGGCATGGTCCCCTATAGAGAGAACCTTCAAAGGCTTTCTCACTGGGTGTGGTGTGGGGTTTGTGCTTTACGACCTGACATGTCAAGCAGTTTTAAGCAATATCTTCCATGTCATTCATTCTTCCCCCCCCACCAGAAACCAAGCACACCCACCAATTGCCAGACTTGCAGGAAGTGATTTTGTGATTCATGCTCGTGCAGGCGTGGATTTTTAGGAGGGCAATCCACCTTCAGAGCATTGGAAGGGCCAGTGATGTCAGGTATAGGGTTATGAGTTATGACACATGCGTTGTTTGGGGGCATGATAGGGGAAAAACTAGGAAATCTGTATCTGGTTGGTGGTTTGGAACATATTGGGAACAATAATTCCCATTTGACTTTCATATTTTTCAGAAGGGGTAGGTATACCACCAACCAGGTATTGAAAGCATGTCCTCTAAGTGAATTAACGCATTTACTTGGACAGTCTTGGTCAGGAAATGTTGGGAGTTTCATCATCCTAAAGCCCCGCATCACTAGTGGCATCACATAGTGCAACCTCAAAATTGCCATTCCCAGAGTCGGTTTAAGGGAAACATCTATGGGAACTCTTACAATAAAATATCAATATGATATATATATATATCATCTCATATGCATACACCGTGCGTGTTTTTTTAATTACCCATGTGTGTATATATATATATGTGTATATATATATGTGTATACATACACATATTATACATATATATTATATATTTATGTGTGTTATACACCATAGCCATAGTTTCTTGATATTGTTTTTTCTAAATTCCACATGCCCAGTCCCCAAAGAACATCCATCAGTCCTTCCAGTCATCCATCTTCCAAGCTTCCAAGCCATCAGGCACGGGCAAGACTCTCGCTTACCTCATCCCAGCGGTTGAGCATTTGATCAAGAATCCTCCACCGGGCGTTGGTGTTCTGATCCTTGCCCCGTCAAGAGCCTCGACATGACGTGGGATGATCAAGTGGATAAGTGGGCTCAACAAAAAGAGCCAAGCGCCCTAAGTGACACGATGCCCACATGATTATATGACAAGGAGTCGTTGTCCCTGAAAAATTGGAATATTTTAGAACCTGAATCCAGCATCAACCTGCTACCGTCTTTGCACAAGGAGAGTTGGTGCTGCAAATTACCAAAGATGCAGAGACCCTCTGCAGCTACCACGCTCTGCAAATTGTTCCCCTCATTGGTGGCATCCGAAGGGACAAGGACGGCAACTGCGAACGGGTTGAACAGTGATACAGTGATACTGACAGACAGGAGATTTCCAGGAAAAAACTCTATTTGATGAGGAAAAAGCAATTGTTTCCCGCATATTTTTCCTCAAATCATACCAATTGCACTCTGCAACATCATCCAGACAATCATCCTCTTTTGGGGGATTATGTCATTCCCTCAAGACATCGTCCCCGGCGAAAAACAACAAACTTATGGTAACTAAGATGGCTAGTAAGGGGCACCATCCAAAGATGGTCTGACACTTTAGTTACCTTTTGAACCGATTTGCATCGCCAAAACTTTAACATGAAACCCTGCCACATGTAGTAATTAGATGTAATTAGTAAACATCATTCTTGGACAACCTTTTTCCAGGTTCCTTGACTGCCCTTAGCTATGGAAGGCATGGACCATTCACAGATAATTTTACCTATTAAAACATGGTGATTTTAAGCATTCCTATGCTAGATTACCAGAGAGGGTAACCATAATATATTATCATATATACTCCATAAAAATCCATAAAATCCCCAAGAATCCATTAAATCACACTAAATCTACGCAGAAATGGCGGCCTCAGGGTCCACATCAAACTTTCAAACGGCAGGATGAGGCTCTCATTCGCCGGCGCCGGCCGGCCATTTTAGTGTGCACCATTTGGAAGTTGCTGGAGCACTTCGAGGCCACACGACGTTGCGTGGCGTAAGTCGAAAGTCGGTGGAGCTTCGGCAGCGATTTGGCCGAAGACATCGGGATGTTTTTGGGGATTTATAGGGATTTATAGAGATTTATCGGGATTTATAGGGATTTATAGAGATTTAAGGCACAAACATGGTGATTCAAGCTCATAGATGTAGGGATGTAGGGATCCTGAAATGAGATCTGTTAGTATAGTGTACCAAACTATTGAGTATGCCATTTCTCCTAGGCTAATGAACATATATTCGTATATCTCAAAGATCTCCAAGTAAAGATGATATACAATAGATGAATGTGAAAAATGCTTTCTCTCCGCCACTTCCAGGTTTTGAGACCCTCTTTGACGCTTTGTCCATCCTGGTCCTGGACGAATGTGACGAACTGCTGCGGCAGGATGGGGCAGACACTCGAAGAAAGGGAGGTGTCACGGTTTGGGGATCCACCATGACCAGCCAATCCACAAATCGAAGCCAGTTCCAGAGATCATAGATTTACCTTCTGGTAAACATACAAAAAGCTATTGAAAATGGCCATTTATAGTGGATTTTCCCATTAAAAATTGTGATTTTCCATAGCTATGTTAAATTACCAGAGCGTATCATGATTTATCCCATATAAAAATATATAAAAATCATTCGAAATGGGCAATTGCCCTCCGTTCTAGGCCATCCATTTTTGGCGTACCCCCAGGTTGACCCATATCCATAGGGAAACATCAACCGAAACCTGAGAATCGGAGGGAACAGTTCGGGTCACCCGCCTAAAACTGGATGTTCACATTGACACCCCAAAAGTGGCTTTGTGGCATGATGTTCCTTAATGGATTGGCGGTGAACAATGGTGAACATATATACATGGTGGTGGATGTTCATTAGCATGATAAGCATTCCCATGACAGATCACGACAGCAGCAGAATCATATTCTTATGATGTTTTGCAGTTTGAACTTATTTTCATATGACGAGAATTTTTGGAGTTTCAAGTTTTCCCAGATTCAGTATACCGGAACCCCCTTGTTGCAAGATAGCATCTCATTTTTTCCCGCATGTTCCGCTTGCATCCATGGAAGGTGACCCAGACACCAAAAGTCCACGTAAATCCACTGCCCCGCATTAACTACCGTTGAACCACCAAGAGACTCGGTAAAACCCTGCTCAAACAAGTAACCCACTGAAAAAAATAAGCAACCACTCTCCCAAAATACAATCCAGTTTCACCTGCCCTTAACATGCAATAAAGCATCATAAATCATGATACCCTCTGGTAATTTAACATAGCCATTGAAAATGACCATTTATAGTGGATTTTCCCATAAAAAATGGTGATTTTCCATAGTCATGTTAGTTTACCAGAGGGTAGATGTTTGCTTGTCACCGACAGTTGGCCTTGTTGCGTCCGAGGCTTCCCTGCAGACTTTCCTAAAGTTCTTACCTCCAAGATTTGAGCGTCAGACCATGCTGCTATCAGCCACCGTGCCTCAAGAGGTGTGGAGAAGAGATTCACTGGACACTGCTGATTGAGAATGGTTCATTCATGTTAATTGCTCATGATCATATACAACCATCATCAATCATTGTTAATGATGATTGACAATGATTGATGATGGTTGATGGAGGACTCGACCTTCTGTTTAAGGTGACTGAAGGTGGGAAAATCTTCCATTTGTAGATGCGCGGTCGGTCCCATATTGTCCCATTTCACTGAGAATTTAGTTCCGTGATTTTGCCAGTTGGCCATGTTTGATCACCAGAGGGCAATTCCATTCATCACCATTTTTCACCATTAATCACCACCATTCTCCATGAATCACAATGAATCACCACTATTAGAAAACACACATAATTCGAATCATTACGGTCACCACTCAGTTAACTTTTCTTGACCATCATGAACAATTATTAATCATTATTTAATCGCCACCATAATCATTATTAACCCTCATTAATCATCATTGCCCATCATTCCCCGGCAGCCAAGCCATCATCAACCACCATGAACCATCATTATAATCATCATAAATCACCATTAATCACCATTAAGCATTGATTTCTCATCATTTTTCATGAAAATCATGGCACATTCTGGTCACCATTCTGCTGAAAAAAAACCGTTGATTCTCAGTCTCATCATTAAATCATTATTAATCATCATTATAGATTTTGGGAAAATCACCATTTTTAATAGGTAAATCATCATAAATCAATAGAAATCATCTATTTCTATGGGCAAATCACCATGAACCACCCATTTTCCATCAACGTTTTTGGCACCCCCCCGGTGCCACCGGTCGCCTTAGCGCCAGGTGCGTCACCTCTGCGGCGCCCTGTGCCGCCCGCGCTGCGAGTGGCTGGACCTGGTGCAAGGCCTTCCGACGCAGGAGGCGGCCGAGAGGTGACATCCCTGGAGTTTTGAGGATTCCCTGGGTGGATAATGATGATCAATGGTGAATCATGGTGAATAATGACTTAATTTAGTGACTTAATTTAGTGACTTAGTACTGACTTAATAGTGACTTAATAGTGACTTAATCGTGACTTAATTTAGTGACTTAATAGTGGTTAATAGTTTTGGAGGTGACGACGGGGAGAGAGAGAGAGAGAGAGCTGTTAATAGATGTTAATAATATGTTAATAATGGTTAATGATTGTTTTTTTTTTTTTACATGATTACTAATTAATGTTATTAATAATATGGTCAATATAATGTATGGTTAATAATTAGCGGTTTTATTTGATCCAAATGATGATGATTGATAGTGATCAATATTTGTTTAAAGAGAGATAATGGTTTTTAAGAGAGAATAATATTTACTAGTGGTTGATGATGGTTAACAGTGGTGACCAACGATGACGAATGATTAAGGATTCATGGGTGGGTTCACCAATTCTGATGACTGAATGGTGATCAATAATGGTTACCCTCTGGTAAACTAACATAACTATTGAAAACGGCCATTTATAGTTGATTTACAAATTAAAAATTGTGATTTTCCATAGTTATAATTGTTTACCTACCAGAGGGTAGTAGTGGTTAATAATGATTTTCAATATATAGCAAGGGTCAAGAAGTGGTCAATAAATTAAGGTGACTGTTGGTTAATGATGAGTTTCAATGGTGAATAATAAGGGTTAACAATGGTTAATAACCCTTTCCCCTAATCTTAAACTAAAGATAATGGAAGAGCACACTGTTTTACATTATATGATAGTATATGTTGTAATCAGATCCCAATTAATATACTTCCATCATCTTCCCATGCCTTTTTTTTAAACACCTCCCAGAAACCATGGTTTCCTTGGGGATGTTTAATCATAGGGGGATGGGATCAATGATTAATCATGGTTACCGGTTACCCGGCCGGAGTGCGACCGGCCAAAGAAATATTTGAAATAAAGGATGACACACTGTGGATACATGTATGCATGCATACAAATATGCATTATATGATTCATAATTGAACAAACTATTTTTTTTGACCAAAAGAACTACCGTGTTGTACTCTACAATGTGGTATTTGGTGATTTAATGAGACATGTTTGACCAGCTTCATATAATATATGGGTGTGTCTGATAATGAATAGGTATATCCCAAAATTTGATTCTTAACCAGTGGATGTGAAGACACCCTATTTTCAGACAAATTTTCATTTCTTTGTCATAGATGCGGCTACTTGTCCAAACCAGCCACTACTAGTCATAGATTATGTCTTAGATTTTGGATACTTAATGTTTAACTTATGCCTTAAGTGTATAAGTGTTTACCATTGAATCTAGAAGATTGCTATTGACCAAATTGAAGATCCACCAGTGGTCATTTCCGTGGTTTTCCCCAGGCGGTCGAGCAGTTTGTTGCATCGGCTCCTCCCCTCTTGTTGGGCACTGCATTGAGGAGTTCGGATGGGCCAAAAGTGAAGATCGGATGGGATTTTGTGGGGATATCATGCGTATATGAATGGATTTTCACGGGTACCCTCTGGTAAACTAACATAACTATGGAAAATGGCAATTTTCAATGGGAAAACTCACTATAAATGGCCATTTTCATCCATTTTCAATAGCTATGTCAGTTTACCAGAGGGTATGTAAATCCAACTTCATATGGTTTGGCTTTGTCTGGAGTGGGTTCCAGCATAAGAAGACAAAATGAAGGTTTTGGGGTTGAAACCCAATGAATGCTTGGATGTGTTTGCCAACTGACCAACTGATCAGTGGACCAAGGCTCGTTCCCATGGGGTTTTCCCTAACATAGATGTGGAACATCAATGGTTCCCCTAGGAAAATGACCTATAGAAGTCTAATTGGGAAATGAGGAGTAACAAGTAGGTTTCTAGCGATGAGTAGCGTTGTGCTTCATAATCCTTTGCTATAAATTGGGAGGCATATACTAACCAGCTACGTTCCGGCATGGTATCCAAGATTGGCCTTGACATGTTAAAATCAGAACCGTGCTAGCTTTGGACATGTTAGTTTTTGTACAGGCTGCAGAAATGGTAATCCTTTCGTGTATTCTTTCAAGGGGTCATTTTTGGTCGAGAGTTCTGCCCTTGCCATGACCAAAGTGAGCTGACAGTTCATAAAATTCGATGATCCCTGCAACCCCCCACCGCAACTGGGACTGGGACTGGGAAATTTGGTGTGTTCTTTAGGCTGTTTTGAACTGTTTCAGGTTTTGCGGAGGAGTAGTTTCCAGCCTTCCAGCCCACTGATGGGCTGGTTTTGTGGTGTCACCGGTATAACGATATGCCAAGGGAGAAGGCCCAAGGCCAAAATTGCGAAGGAAACAGTGCAAGACCAATGTGAATCAGAACGATGATCAGTGAGTTTCCGAGTCGCAAAGGTATTCTGATCATGATCAAATGCTTGGCACAGATCATAGGCATCTTCAAAAGGTGGTGTTTTGGTGCGGAATGCCACCCTGCGCCTTGCAGGAATGTGTTGGACTCAGAGATCCAGGACAAACCGATGTCCCACAAGGCCATCTGAAGATACGAGACATAGGTTTGTCCTAGAATAATAATTGGTTTGGAACCATGGAATTTTATGACTTTCCAATACTTTCCATATGTTGGGAAATTTTTAAAAATCCCAACTGACGAACTCCATCATTTTTCAGAGGGGTTGAAACCCGACCAGATAACCGTAGGTTGAAGTTCAAGGTTTTTGGATACGGGTGAATGGGAAGATCACATGACTAAAATATGTGAGGTTTCGTGCCTAGTTAGACAACTTTTTTGAACCTCAAATCTTAAACATGGAATATCACACCTGGACACGTTATTTGTGGCTGGGTAGCTTTGTGTACACTTATAATTATTGCCCTGGTTTAGCTAGCTATGGCATGAGCTTTTTCGTGGCGGAAACCATGGAGATCTTGTTACTCAGTTGCTCGCTGGTGAACCCTATGCTGTCCATTTGTTGCCACTTGTGTAGCTACTTCTTGGTTCCTCGGCTGTTTGGCATCCCCTGTTTGCACTAGTTATGACTCTCTGGAAAAGTTGGTCAGTACATCCACGAGAGGAAATGAGACAAACCTCGTCGACCTAGAAATTATGCTTGGTGAGGGAATCCGCCGAAAGGAAAACCATTGTTTTAGGGCTAGGTAACATAATCCAGGTATGGTTCGATAACCTAATAGCTTAGCGATATAAACCAGGAATTATTTTCATGCACAGGCAAAAGCAGAATTGACGTTGTTTTGTTGCATGGCATCCAACACAGGAAACGTAGAAAAGTGAGAATCAGTAGTTTTACAGTAACTCAATATTCAATCGTACGCACTGCAGTTTCTATTTGAGATATTCAGAGTTGTTGATACTGTCATCATAGTCTCCATCACAATATAGATGAAACAAGCAACACAGAAAGAAGCCAATAGCACAAGCAACTATAAATCATCATCCCAACTACCATTTACTACTAGTAGCACTCACAAAGTAGTAATCATCCTAGTACTATTAAAAGTGTTAACAATGATATACATAAATGGATCATTTCCCATAGCTATGACCGTAATCATATAATCATATATATATATATTATAATCAATAATGTTAGTAAAGCAACATCGGATCCCCAAATTCACCATGCTATGATGGGTGCGCCCTGAACGTCGCAGGTCATGGTCTTCTTTCCCACGGCGCGCCTGGCGGCCTTTGCCACCACGCTCTTTCAGGAGCAGCTCAACATGAGGCACGGCCGAAAGCATTGGAAGAAGCGTACAAGGTGACCCCTTGTATTTAGTAAAGTGGAGATAAAAGTGCGTTTCTTCAATGAATGTAATTTTATGGTATATGTATATATATATATATCTATATGTATATATGTTCGGATTTTTGTCTATGATCGCTTCTAACTACCATTTTGAAGTGTTCTTCTCTCAGCATCGTGGAGCTGGATCTACTTTCAGGTTCCTGAAGAGAGGGTCATTCGAGGAATGGGATCGTTAGGGGTTGCTTCTTTGGCTTTGGCTTTCAGTTGAGGCCTTGTTTTGGGAAAGGATATTTCTTGCTTCATTGGCAAAAACAACGCAAATGCAACTATATTTTTTAATACTGCGAATCGATCATAAATCCCTATTCTTTGTAAGGCTTATCTTATCCTAAGTTGTTGGGTAAAATCCCAAAATCGAACTGTGATCAAAGACAAAAATGATCATACCCTCTGGTAATTTAACATAGCTATTGAACATGACCATAGAAATAGTGGATTTTCCCATTAAACATGGTGATTTTCCATAGTCATGTTAGTTTACCAGGCCGGGTAAATGTTGCCGTTTTAAACGGGTCACCACGACATGATCGTTCGCTGCATCAAGCGTTCGCTGCCCAGGATCCACCAGATTCATGCGCGTTGCACACCAAGTGCTCGCATGATCGCACAGGAGGACAGGGCAAAAATTGGAAATTCTTGGAACTCACTGGGCTGTTTGAAAACGGAGAAATTTGAGCCATGTTACATGTTTGATTACATTATAGGTAGGGAAATAGAGATGTGTATATGTATTATATATTAGTATAGCTATATATATATAGGTAGCTTTTGCAGCATATATATATATATATATGCACGACGTTGTGCACAAGGGGCATGAGATGTGAACGTGAATGTGATTGGATTTTGGCACCTGCTGGAAACGTTTCGAGATTTGACGGAGATAATGGCAACCAGAAGAATGATAGGTGTTTTTGGTCAAATCTCGTGCTTGTTTGCCCAAGCGATGCTGTTAGATTATTAGATACATGTTTGAAATTGAGTCCAAGATTTCTGTGGCTCAGATCTTCATCAGTACGGAGCATTTTGGCTCTGAAACCTGCATCTTTCTTGGTGAATACCGGTGATATGTGTTTTCCAAACAGTTCATGTACCAAACTGCGAAACATACATACATGAAGATCGATAGTCAACAGTCATATTTCTTCCTTTGTTCATGGTATAAACAATGATCATCAGTATCAGAATATCATATATATATATTTATGTAGATATTATACGTTCTACATTTTTGGTATTATACACATATATGTGTATATATATATATTATAATATATATATGTGTGTGTGTGTGTCCACCACCATTGCTTAGTTCATCTCCTGCCCCGGTCAGTCCAACCCACCCAGGGCCCAGCCATCGCGTAGGAGTTCAGTGCTGCCAGCTGCGGGATCCTCTTCACCTCGGCCGCGTCGGAGCGGGGCATGGACTATCCCGATGTGCCTTGGCTGCAGCTCGTCGAGAAGGGGGGATGGAGGTTCAGCCTGTATGTTGGTTAGATAAGCCCCAGTAACTAGTTCGTTATTTGCGTACCATAAACCATAGTGAAATTGGAGTTATAAACCAACTTAGCTATCTTGGGGGCCTCACATTGTAGGATTATTGAATCGATCTTCACTGAAAATTAGGATTGATGTGCTAAAAAAAACACCGATATGTTTGATGATTCTATGATGTTGGAGATTTAGGATCATACCAATCTGGGAAAACCTTACTGTAAATGATGAATGTTGGGTTGGACACAAACGAAAAGGGGTTGCTGACCCAGCTGAGCAGTTCAAAAGCCCAGGTTGATCAGTTTCTAAATTCTAAAGTAATTGGGTTTAAACATCAGTTCAACAGTTTTTCACCATCACAATTATATACAATTATGATGATACAAATGACACATGATTGGTGGTTGATAATCAAGACATATTGTTTCACCTATCCTTCACATATTGTGGATTGCCCTGGGTTATCATAATCTATCCAGTGGATTATCGCTGTGTTTGTCCCCATAGATTGGTGTTGAAATGCTGTCCTTGGCTCGCCTTCAGCAAGATGCTGAACTCCCGGAGAGGGCGATGGAGAGAGAGAGAGACACCATTATTTTGCAAAGTGAACTCCTCACACATTGATTTTCGAATAGATTAGCTCAAGATAGTTCAAGACTGTTTTTTTTTCATTTTTTAAAGCAGTTAAATCCCAGTTGATGGAGTTCAATCCCATGAATCCACATTTGTTATTGTTGGTAACATCACCATTCAGTTATGGTTAAATCCCAATCCTTTTATGGTGAATTCTCATAGATTGATGGTTCAATGCCCACTTTTTCTTAGTAAATGTTCAGTCTTCATTGCTAAAATTATCATATGTCTCATATGAGATCTAATATAATATCTCTTGGCTGGGTAAAGTCCGGCTCTTTTCATGGTGAACCCCCATTGTTCATCATGTTTCATGGTATAACGCTTCCATTTTTCATGGCGACCTCAGCCCATCCAGGTGACTTTGGTGGTCCAAATGACAGCTCCCAACAGCCTGCAGCAGTACGTGCACCGCGTGGGTCGCACCGCGCGGGGCGGGAAGGAGGGCCGGGCACTGCTGCTGCTGCTGCAGCCCGAGGAGTCGCCTCCTGGATGATGATAAACGGAGGTTCGGGGTGGGGCATCCCCAAAATCCCATCTGGTTGGTGGTTTGGAACCATGGAATTTTGAATGACTTCCCATACATATGACTTCCCACAAAAATCTTGGGAATGTCATCATCCCAACTGACTTTCACAAACAAATTTTTCAGAGGAGTAGGTAGGTTGAAACCACCAACCAGCCATAGGTTTCAAGACTCAAATGGTCCAATGACCTTGATGATTTGGGGGTATCCCCCAGGAACCCTCCATGTTTTCATGACACTCAGGGATTCAATGGGATAGGTCTATATAATATTGACTATTCAAAAACATAGGGATGAATCAATAAGGATTCAATGACCATAAACAAAATAATGGGAGCATCATGGGATCTAGAACAAACTCTAATCAAATGATGTCTGGATAAATTTGATCACGACCTCGCCTTGCGACCTCACTGGAATGATGGTAAACGTAAGAGGTAACTGTTCCAGAATAGCCCAACATTTCAACTTAGTAAGTTATTAAATAATTTAGCCAGACTAGTGGATAGAACTATGGGATTTACTTTCTCATCACCAACTTGGTTGGGATATGGCCCCCTATAACTATGGCATACTATGGTTGTATGCCCCTTTTACAAACTCAACTGCGCCCCTAACAGCGGAATGTAACTATGGACTTTCGGGGGCGAACGGAAAGAAATGCGGACCTGGTGGGTTTGATTTTCAAACCCACCATGATGGATGATGAGGAATGAAATGCTTCATGCAAAAAAGCTTGGGTGATGGGGTGATGGATGGAGATGAAATACTTTGAAAAAACGGCTATATATAGATATATAGATATGGAAAAAAGTCAGCATTTCTGGATCACCCCTCAGCTTTCTCAAAAGACAAGGTTGTGGTATGTTTTGGTCGACATATGTAGCCAGTACCGCAATGAATTTAGGGATGGTCACTATCCCTTTGTTTCCAAAAGCCAGGTGGCCCAAAACTCAGGCACCGACCCCAAAAAAGTTGATGCCATAATCATCCACTGGAAGAGGGTACCCTCTGGTGAACTAACATACGTTTACATAACTATGGAAAGATCCACCCATGTTTAATGGGTAAATCCACTATAAATCATCATTTTCAATAGCTATTTTGACATAACCAGAGGGTAACCTCTAAAGCATCCACTTGTAGATTTGTGGTCGATCCCTTTGAACGACGTCGTGCAGCTCCCAGGTTCTTGTCTGAGATCGAAGAGCTTCCCGTGCAGAGGCCACACCACGAAAAATCCCTGGGGAATCGATGGTGAGAAAACTGCTTCAGAACCGTGGCTACAGCCCATGATCAATGCCTAGACCTGTATTATATATATAATATATAGTATATAGTACATTGAATTATAAATGGAAATAATACTCTTTTTTTTGGCTGGATGTAACCCACCAACAGATACCAAAAAAAATGGCTTAACTTTTTTAACCATCACCAAGAAGCCACTGGGATGTCCCAACAGCGACTCCTGCGGCACAGGTCGCCGGATGAGGCGCTGATTCTGAATGATGAGGGGCTCTTCACACAGCACGCGCTGTCTTCGGCCAACTGGGTCGGCACCCAAGACCTGCTGTTTTCCATGGGGAAACCATGGAGAAAATCATCCAACTACACTCTGGTAAACGTTTACATAACCATGGAAAATCAATGAAAATCACAATTTTTAATAGGTCAATCATCTACCAACGGGCCATTTTCAATAGCTATGTGACAAATTACCGGAAAGTCATGGAGGAGTTTTGGGCTAACCATGAGCTGATGACCAGAGGCCTCGCGGAGCAGCCTGAAGGTACTGGCGGCAGCGGCCTTTGCCTCGGTTTTGCAGCACTTGTGCCCCGGGTTGAACCACCTGGATGGGTAGTTGGACCACCTGAAATCGTTTGCTTAAAAAAAAGAAGGGAATATCTACTGACCAGCTCACAGTTTGTCATTGCGAATCTAAGATTGGCAATGGTTACTACCCTGGGGTAAACATACAAAAAGATGTGGGAAACTCATGGTTTCCCTAGGAAAATGAGTTGAAATGGTGGGTTTTCCACATCTATGTTAATTTATGGGAGGGGAACCATCCAAGACCATCCCCAAATTTCATCACCTGAGCTTTACGATTACGGGCTAAGTTTTGATGGGGTGGAACCTTCATTTAATATCCCCCCAAAAAGGGGGGTTGATGGAGTTTGCTATGCCCAGTATGTCCTTACGACTTGGATGATGGTAACGCAAGTGGTGGTGTCACACACTTTCTCTATTTGGGATGGTGATCAAAATTTTGAAACATGTTTTGTAGGTTTGAAACATTTTGAAACCCATTTACAATGATTTGCACTGGTATAATCAAATTGGGTTTCCTTGGAAAACTCAGATTCAAATAAACATCGGTTCGGAGGATCATGTTCCAAATTCTAGAACTGTATCAAATGGCAACTGATAGTCTTCCATATCAAATTGTGTTTCTGACATTTCCAGCGTTCGGCAATGGCGCACCTAGGAAAACTCAGTATCCGAAGATGGAAAATCAGGAAGTAGCGGCCGACTCAGAGGGTCTTGCTGTCTTGGTGTTTTTCACTGCTAATCATTCAATTTCTAACCCGCAAAAAGTCGTGCGGTAGGCTGCTAAATCTATGCTTCTCAACATGTGGACCTGGATTAAAATCTGTAACTTGTTGAATTTCTTGAGACCACAGCCATCTCAGTTTGTCTGAAGGCCATGAAATATGGGTGGTTTCCGGTTTCAATGTTCCCTTCAACCAATCCAATGACCCTTTGATATCTTAAAACAAATGAAATGCCACGGTCCCGCACTGGTTCATCATAGTTTCCCATAGTTTCCCTATTGAATGATGTTCAATAGCTGTTTTGGGATGTAATACCGTACCCCATTTCCCACCTGTCGATCTCTTAAGGAACCTGCCATGAAATCCAGGTGCCTTTCCCCCTCACAGGTGGACTTAGCCTCCGAGCTGCTCATGGGCTTCGGTGTGTCCGAACCACCATTGGTGTCCTTGGAGTGGCTTGGTGGAACCAGAATCCAAGGCCATTACAATACTTAGGGGGTGGCCATGGGTGAGTTTTATGGGTAGAACTATGGGATTTTAAGCTCCATAATTTATCCAGACTAGTGAGGTAAACCGTAAACCCAACAATAAACCAGTTCCAATTTGGGTTTATTATTGGGAACGCCCCTATTTGGGATCTAAAATGACCACCAAATGATTAGTGATTAGTTAGTAGGATGGTTTATTATTGGGTTTACCACAGTCACAGTAGTAGAGGTTCACGTTTGGAGAAACCTATAGGGGATTATAAGACTATCACATCCTAGGGTGCTTATGGTGTTGGAGCTTATGCTGCAATAATTGAACGTAGCCTACTTCATGGGATTGCCATGGGATTTACCCATCGAATAAAGATATTTTATGAGGTGCCAACTATTTAACCCCTGATGGGTTAAGAACTAGAGGTTACACTCACTGGATCACTGTTTTTTTTTGATGGGGATAATTGTCATTAAGCCAACCTGGTATTTAAGGATGAATTACGGTGGGAATTATACTGGGATATACTGGGGAATTCAATGGTAATCCAAAAAAGTTGATGAATTAATGAGGTGTAGTGGGGGCTTGACTGAAATACAATGGGAATATATTGGGGATGTGCATTTTTTTCGGCCATCGAGAGAGGTTCCGGGGCAACGTGTTGGACAATGCTGTTGGGGGGTTGCCGCCCCAGGCAGGGTAAGTGTGTAAGCACCATATTATAACACAGTTATGGGTTAGCTCAAGATAAAACAACGGATCCTATTTGGGGCCTGCAGATCCAAGTATAGCACTTGCCCAGACTTACTGCTAAATTTGGGGGGACTACCCCCAACAGATTCAATGTCCAGTTGATGCTGGAGTCATCCCTGACAAGTGAAGATGCGGTATGCTGTGAGGAGGGTTGGTCCACCTGAAAATTGAAGATGGAACCTCAGAAACCGGCTTTGGAATGCAGGATGGGCCCCCAGATATAAGTTGGTTTATACACCCCATTAATTAACATCCATTAACTATAGTTATATCATCCATTATCTATACTTATATCTACCATAAACCATAGTTAAGCCACTTATATCTCAACTTAGCTATCTTTGGGGCCCCATCCTGTACAGCATGCTCTATTTCATCTACATTGCATTTGAATCATTTGATGTGGCAAATCATCAGCAGGGCCTCAGGGGCTACTTGGAGGCTCCGGAGTGGCAACACTCATTTTGTTGCGGCCCTCCCAGGTTTGCGCGTGAACTGGGCCTCGAGAAGTGTCACTTGGGATGGCTAGATGAAAATCAGATGCTGATTGCCCCCATCCCAGATTACTGCGTGATTGATTAGTATCCATATTGTGGGATATTGTGGGTGATAATTCCCAATGAGCCAGACAGTACAACAGATAGTATAACCTCCTATTGTTCATCAAACAACGGGGGACCATTTAAGACTGCTCCATTGTTGTTCCACAAATCACCGATGGTCGTTTTGACAGCTTGATAAGGGTGGCCAGTGCCCACAACTATGAAGTTTATTTATGTAGAGGAAATAAGTGTCGTTGTTGCCCTCTCTTTCTCTTCTCTCTAGCTGTGTGCATTTGTATATACCGTAAATAAATGTGTAATTAATTTTATGTGTATATATATGTATTATTTATTTATCTTTAAATGCATACTAGTAACTTATAAATGTACACACATATATAATATGAATATGTATGTATATGTATCTACAACACGATATCAACACACGAGGAAGCCTCCTGAAATTCGGTTGTTGCTTCCAGTCCGCCCAGGTGAGAACTTAGCATTGGTAGAGCAACGGGATGACAAAGCGCGTCCCATCCATCCCTCCGACCATGAGCGCGGAAAATTCGTTCGGATGCCGTCTCGGAGTTTCTGGCTGCCTCCAGTGAAGTGAAATTCTGAAAGGGCGCTTTTGCGAAGATGTCATCATTCCTGATTGGGGTATGGTGATTATGCAGCCGATGTAACTCTTCATGGCCCATGTTGTCCAAATGAGGATTGAACAAATAGTACCCTCACGGAAAGACACCATTGATATATACCCATATTGCGAACCATGGTACTGGAATATTTACCAACATTTGCCCTAAAAATCGCCAAAATGTAGTTAAAGATACCTTACATGCAGCATATGGGTATATATCAGTTTTCCGACTTCAACCTCCAGGGGATTTCCGGTGCCAAAGGTCATGTTCGCCACCGGACGAAAGCCCAGCAGTCAGGACCCATGGCCGAGTCGTTAGGAAAGAAATCTCAGTTGGTTTCAGTGTAAAGTGGTATTTTTTAAGGGTTAGTGATAAGTTTGACAACTATATTTTTGATGTTGGTTTCAATGTTTTCACGGTTGCAGGTCTAACCCCCTTTGAAACCTTTGGAACTCAGAGATTGCTAAGCAATGTTGATAGGAGAATCACAGTCCAAATAGCCTTTAATCTGTTTGGAATGGGACCGCGTGCAGCCCAGAAAGCTTCTTTAAGTCCTTGCTGGTCAAAGAAATCGTAATCATATTATTCGTTCAATTTTGTTTACAACCCGGCTGCCTTCCCGAAACTTCCTTGGCTACATCAGTTATTCCAAATTCCCACTCGGCGATCCCAGCAGTTGTTCTTGGAGAACTCGTTCAGATTCCAACTGTGCAAATTACCGTGCATGGTCAATTTTTTGGACAGCCCTGGTTGGTTATAACCCCCAAACTATATCTATATCGAATATTGCATCTGCAGCTGGTTCATGACCAGGCTTTGTAACCAGATACCTTCCAATTCTTTGTCTTTTAGCTGATAATTTAATCTCATTTTCAACTGCGGTTCTTTTGATTAGCTCAGCATCTTTGGCATGGTTTTGGCCCTTTTGACACTAGACAGTTGATGAAAACTGAGGATAATTCTCCCATTTCCAAGAAAAACAACAGCTACTGCCAAGTTTCCCACCCCAATTTTACAACGCTATGGCTCAGACATGCTCATTAACCCCCAACAAGTTGATTGTTTATGATGGTTTGATACTAAGAAAACCCAGCCATTTGTGGTTCCCATTGGAAAAACACCATGTTTTGATCCACTCCGAATGGCTCCGTAGGACTTGGGCCTCGAAGAAGTGGGCGTCAAGACGGATCCGAAGAGCGGCAAGGCTGGGATTTCATCCCACAGGAGAGGCAAAAGTCCCAGGGGATGACCTGGTGACTTTGGTGACTTTGGTGAATGACTTTGGGTGACTTGGTGAAGCTTCTGATTTCAGATTTTCGGCAGTCGGCCCGCACAGATTATCGTGGATGAATTCAGCCGCACCAATGTCGAGAGCATCTTCGCCATTGGTGCTGGGGGCCTCGGGGATACCAGGCCGATCTGGATAATCTGGATATGTTTCGCAGGAAACGGCAGACTAATCAAACACGTACCCCTCCTCTAAAAATAGGCAATTCTCAGGGTCAAACTGTTGATTTGGGGATGCTATGACATGACTGCTATTGGGAAAGCAGCCGGCCTCGCAGTGGTGCCGAAACCAAGGTTTTGTTTGGCTCATGTTTATGTAGCCGTCAATGAAGTTTCTCCATCTTTGAAAATACACCTTCAAGATCGTTTAAGGGTTATGAAAGGGTATCGACCCATTTGGATTCATTTGGATCCATTTGGTTAGTTCATGGTTCTTGGTCATGCCCCCACTTTTAGGGCTAATATCACCAGCATCATGTGAATACCACTGTCTTTATATACCGCCATCTAGGTGATGACAATTAGATAGGAAATACCATCGGAAAAAACAAACTAACATAGATAAGGAAAACCCATGCCTTTTCCCAAGGAAATGTTATACATAGTTTCATAATGTTCACATTAATTATTCTTGTATAGATTGCATATTATAGATGATGATGATATGCGAATTCATTTCATGATACCTATAAAGTCAACCAGAAAGATAGAAAAAGTAATCCCCATTAAACTAGGGAAGATTTCACGACTTTACTGTACTATACATTATATTTATTTATATATGTATATATATGTATGTATATATATATAGTCTTTAACACACACACAATATACATATAATATATATATATATATTTATACACATCATATATCCCAATGGTTTAATACTTTTTCCCTGTGGATGGAGAAATCCTGCACCGCCTTGGATGGTTGAAACCCAATAAATAATGGGATCGCGTTTCCGCAGGCATAGAGCTGCTAGGTCCTTTTCTCTGGGCTTGAGCCAAGGCACGTGAAATGTCCTTGGCGTGTCATCCTTGCTGCAGGGGCCATGCTATTCTTTACGACAGCTACGCC
>Ga0126342_10006420_pt1 | contig 20835 bp, 22 predicted proteins | sample Cyp1metagenome_FD_92528 | JGI IMG/M metagenome (GOLD analysis project Ga0126342, IMG submission 92528) | Coral microbial communities from Lord Howe Island, Old Settlement Bay, Australia - Cyphastrea 1 metagenome | ecosystem: Host-associated > Invertebrates > Cnidaria > Coral ...
CAGGAAAATGATGCGGTTCTCATAGTTGGTTGGTGTTACCCCCTGAGTTAGAACCTTTTGCAAACCAAAGTTCTAATGAGTTAGAACCCTTTGCAAACCAAGGTTCTAAGTGTGCATTTTTTTTGGGTTCTAACTGTTGGGCGACCAAATTTTGGAAAATTTTTGAGGTTCTAACTCGGTGTCCGTCAGTATATATATATACATCCATACATACATATATATACATATATTTGTATACATACATACATATATATATATTATGATGTTATATATATAATATTGTAAGATTCCATATCGATTACATCTCCCACCTCAAAACCATGGCTTTGCCTCGGCTCCGTCAGGGTGACGCGGCGATGTCCTGCGGCTGCCACGAGGCCCACGTAGCCAGTGCCGGCTCCCAGCTCCAGGACACGGTCACCGCAGGAAAGCCTGGCTTTCCTATGCTTGGTGGATGATGATTCCCATGTTCATAATGGTTTATCAACCATCAAAAATGGTTTATTGATCTATAGCCATTGATATCCCCTAGATATTATATTCCAATCATAGATATTCCATAGATATTCTGTTAATAGTGGTTAATAGTGGTTAATAGTGGTTAATAGTGGTTAATAGTGGTTAATAGTGGTTAATAGTGGTTAATAGGATGATATACCATAGTTATCTGGGATATACACCACTAATATCTGGGATATATAATTCTTACTGGTGCGTTTTACGCAGGGAATGAATGATCCAGAATCACTAGTAATATCTAGTAATAATCATCCCAGCAACCCCCAGTCCCATCCATTCCCTACTAAGCACCAGTAAGGTTATAGTATGGATTCCCATGGTTTGGAGTAGTATCGTAGATGAATGGATTAATGAATGATTCATGAATTAATGATTCATGGATCCTATATTGTGTATTATAGTGTATGGATTCCCACATGATCACCCCCAATATGTAAAAGGTAGTATAATCCCAGAACTACTCATCAACCAACAGTGGTTTTGAACAGTACTCAAACGTGCCATGGAGAAAAAACACAGGCTGTAAGTCGATGACAAACAAGCGCAATGTCACATATGAGTCCTCCCATGTGTTTTTTGCAGTCGTACTAAAATTCTTGCAGCTGGCTATCAAAAAAGTGTATGTGATACGATCACAACAGTTGCATACAATTGCCATATAGAATGATTTTAGTCCAACCCCGTACAACCATTAGCCAACACTTGAAGCCATGCAACCAACAAGAATGGGAATGCATTTTAGCACCCCAAATGGGGAACCAACTGAGTACAGGGGATGTAACTCTACGATACTTTATGGAACTGGAGATATTGACTCCCTATAGTCATAAAGGGTGACTTTCTCATGACCTTGGTGCCCAGAATCGATAGGCAGCCAGTCATTGGTTCACGGACCCAAAAGTCACCCAAATGCTGCTCAGGCACTGCTCCTTGATCAGCATCTCTCCCAAACAGAGAGCCGAATCCCAAACACAAACTCCAGATTCATTGGCTATGCCCATGTCCACATCAATCACAAGCTCCCCGGCTGCACATCAATCACACTCAGATCACAGAGTTGAAGGGTTATAATTATAAGTTATGAAGAAAACAAAGTGAGACTCGAACTCCAAAGCAGAGCTGCTTTCTCATCTTCTTCAAGGCTGGCAGGAATTGTCACCCGACGCATCAGCTTGAGGATGGAATCAAGAAGACCCTGCTCTGCTTCCTCTTGAGCCAAATGCGGTCAGCAGTGCAACATGGCAACATATGGCAACCCTTTCCTGAGGCACCATGGGCAGGAACCACTCTCATGGGTCTCAGCTTTCATGCGTGTCAAACATGATGCGGTTGCTGACGAGGAAGCAGGTAGGTAGCCCACAAACCTTTCAGCAGAAAATGATTTCAAGCCCTCAACTCCAATCTCCAGCCTCGCTGGTGGGAATTTCCTGCCACACCGGGAAGGAAGTGTCAGCTCTCCAGAAAAGTTTTGGGACCAAGACCCCACAAAATGGTTCAATTTCAGTTTCAGCACGATAAATCATGAGCTTTGGGGGTGGCTAGATAAGATTGGGCACGAGATTAGTTGTACCCATGAAATAAACCAATCAACCATCATGTATCAGCACTTATCAACTATATACCAATAGAATCCCATAGAGCCTATGGTTAAATACGTTTAAGCAATGTTAACCCCAAAAAAACGCAATAAATGATGCTGAAATCTCCATGACACCAGTCCATGCTTGACCGCACCTGTCTCTGCTCAAAGGTGGTCCCTTTGTTTGCGAAGATGATCAACTTCTTCCGCGTCGCCACACAGATCTGCGTTCACCGGGGGTTAAAAATGGCAGGGTCAACCTGTGCATAAAATGCTATAAAACTGACGTATGTACAGTCAATATACACCTAACAACAACAACAACAACAACAACAACAACAACATCAACAACAACAACAGCAACAACAACAACAACAAAATAATAATCACCACCACCACCATCATCAGCATCACCACCAACATCAGCATCAGCATCAGCATCAGCACCAGCATCAGCATCATCATCATCATCATCATCATCATCACCACCACTGTTATTCTCAATTTCACTGACTATTTTATTCTATTTGTCCTATATTTATACCGGTATATATAGAGTTATCATTATATTATTTCATAGTCAATTAATGTCAATGATAAATAAATAGGCATACATGCACATAAATCTCACATGGTCATATAGTTTTGGATGAATTCAGGGTACCCCCCATTTGGGAAACCTCCAACTGGGTATGGGTGTTACACCCCAACGATTTCACGGGCCTCTCCGCTGACCTCTTCACCCGAGCTGCCGCTGTGAAGGCAGATTTGCTTCACCTTGGACCATGGAACTCAGGGGTTTCCCCTTCCACCAAATGGTCCAAAATGGTCCAAATATGTAGTTCATGAAGGTGGTATAAACCCCCAAATAAATCCAAATGGCAATTTGGATTGAGCATGATGTATCATGATGTTACTTCATCCCAGTTGGCCAACTTGTTGGAAAACATCTGATCCGCCCAAGAGACATCCTTGCAAAGCTCCACTGCTGCGGCAGACTGGATATCAGCTGGCAACACATTCAGAACTCCATCCAGCAAAGTGAAGACAAAGCGCTCGGTGGCGCAAACCTGCCAAGAGACCAGTCAACCAATCTTGACTGATTGGTCATTGTCCAAAAATAGCGTCCAAAGTATTCAAGAGTCTAAGTCTATGGAGATATTTTGTGATAGTTCCTTTCTTTCTGCTCAACCATTCTCAACCATGAAATATGGTGCGCTTATATTCTTTGCACTTCGAGGACCGTTCTACTCTCTGCGTTTCGATGACCGGGAAAAAAGGGCAACTGTGAAGCGCCCCGCCTGTTCCACCGGTCTCCTGGTGGAGAGACGTACAACTCCAACTTGAACAGCTCTCAGGTCCTCAAACAGCTCAAGAGTTCCCGTTTGATCTATACCCCTAATATACCAGCAATATACCATCTGCAGCTTATTGACATAGGCAAATCACAGTGAATCCAAAACGAAAGTAGATCATGTTGGAGGGAAACAATGGGCTTTCTGTCTTAATTTAGTGGAGGGTAGCTCTTCAAGCGATGGGCTAGTGTAGGCGTCTCGTGCTAATCCAGATCACAAACAGAAGTGAATGTGGAGCCTGGCATGTCAGCACATATTACCCTCCGGTAATCAATGGACAATCCCCGATTTAAGATGATGCTCCCATGAAAAGCTCCATTTCTAGGGCATTTTCCGCCTTGTCCTCAGAATCAACGTGTGAGGGAAGTCCAAACCTGCCACAGACCGATCAACCATTGATCGGTTGCGCAATCCAGACTGGCTGCTGGGATAGCTGAGTTCAGGACTGGAACAGGTTTCCAACGGCCGTCCCAACGTACACCTGATTTCCTCTTGCCATCGAGCATCTCAAAGACATCCACGGTGCAAAGTCCGGTGAACAACATCACGAACAAAACCAGCAAAAAAGGCACCAAAGCAAAGCATGTTGGGATTGACGGTAGCCGTCAAACTCGAAATATAACCCCCAGTAGTACCAAGAGATCAGACTATACATCCAATTGTATCCCAATCTCCATGTCGTCCGGCGCAGCGGGGCCCAGCGGGTCCGGTCCTGAAAAGCAAAGACTTTCGATCTTCTCTTGAATTTCCAGCACCTGCACCTTGGTTTTTGCGGTGCAAAAAGGTTGCCTCAGGTATTGGTCAAAACTGAGACTCCTCCATTTCTACCAGGTAATCAAACATGGCTGGGAAATCCCCTATAAATGGAAATTTCAAATGGAAAATTCATTCATAAATGAAGGCCGTATGGTTGAAAGTTAAAACTTTGTGATCGCCTTGGCCTGCAGTGTTGGCCCGTGCTCGACCTTCCATGACTGCACACATACTACGTTCGGAACGTAGGAGGCCCTGAGGGCGGTGCAGAGCGGAAAGGATTCATCAGCACGATCTGCTTGTGTGGCAAGCCCCATGACCCAATGTGCCCCAATGACCCCTGCCAATTGCTGAGCGGAGTTGCAAACCTTGCTAGGTTTGATCAACAGACTGTAGGTCTGCAGTTTTCTCTTGACAAGTGTAATACTGGATCATGTTGGACCAGTGATGCCGCAATGCTAAAAGACACCAAAAGATCTGTCACTGTGAGTATTTGGGTCTCGAGATCAGCTGCATGCTGGATGAGAAGCTTTGCTTCTGTGCCCTCAACTCGGCGTAAACACTGGCGAGCCAAACAATTGCACATAAAATTAAAATAAATTAGAAATATTGCGCATCCCTGTGTCACAGCCTTTCCCTTCTCCATGCATGCAAAATCATGCAATATAACATTGTGGGAATTTGTGGGGTATTATAGGGCCATGTTGGCCATGCCCTACTTCCACTCTTCCAATCTCTTCCAATCTCTTCCAATCTCTTCCATAGTCAACGTTTAAACAAGGCTGGTTTGCACCAGGTGATCCTTCCGCAAATGCACTACGTTCCTTTTTACTCGCTAGCTTCGCTGGGTTCGTTCGCATCGATCTCCAAATTGGCAGCGTTCAACTGCTCCGGTGTGATCATCACGTCGAGCTGGAAAGGCATCTGGGGATATTCCAGGTGATGCTGAACTTCCAAGAGGTTGAGGATAGCAACGACCTGTCCGAAGAGCGTTTTTGCTGATCAAACCCTGGAACTTTTGCAACGAAAAATGCGTTTCACAAGAAGACAACCAGCTGCCTCTAGGTGAAATCGACTGGATTCAGGCTCCCAAGAATTCGTTCTCGTGCCTGGCAGCACCAAGATTCAGCTGCATCTGACCTGAAAGCACTACTGTTTTTGACCCATCTGTGGCCTGTCCGGTCCAGATAGCTCTGAAGTTTATCGAAGGTCGCCTGACGTCAACCCTGGTGCAATGATAGGCGGAATACTAACCTTCATCCATAAGGGAGGCTCCACATGGGGACAAAAATGACTCCACATTTTTTCCACTCCTGGCGTCATAGGAGTTGCAGGTTGCAATGATTGCATTCATATTTCCCCATTATGATGTATTTCAAATACCCTCTGGTAAACTAACATAACGATGGGAAATCACAATTTTTAATGGGAAAATCAACTATAAATGGCAATTTTCAATAGCTATGTTAAATTACCCGAGGGTAACTGAACTAGCGGAATCGAACCATTCATGAACTTAACCGTTACCGAACCGTGCTCCGTGAATCGGAAACATGAACCGACATGAATCAAACCGATGCGATACTGGTATAGACATTTGTATCCCAATACCCTAATACAAATGGGGTTGTCAAGAGTATCAGTATCAGCAACTATAGGGACAACTAGGGTTACAGGTACAGTTGTGTACATATATATATAATATATATATATATATAATGTGTATATATATATATGATTATATATGTATGTACAATTATATATATATACATAATCATACATATATATATATATACATGCATGCATGTGTAGCCCATCTTAGGCTGGTCATGGCTCAGCCAACAGCGACATGTGGCCTGCACTATTCGCAGTTGAGCCAAGTCCCAGGCTTCCCTGGCGAGCAGGGGATGCATCTCCGGTCATGGAGAGAAATGATCCAATATATCCAATATTATTATATATTATATAATATAGATATTATGATCATCATTATTATTACTATTATTACTATTACTATTTCTAAGTATCCAATGGGATCATCATTGGATATTATCAAGGATCCTAGTTAGATATCCAATAATGATCCAATAATGATTAATTTATAACTATTAATGATATATGAATGATCCAATATATTGGGTATGTCCTTAGTGGTGATGGATATATCCATGTATAAATCATATATTGGATATACCCTGGATGGTGATAGGGAGATGAATAAGCCATACAGTGGCCACATCCCTTAATGATCAATGACCGTCACGGTCCGCAGGAATGCGATTGCCCTATGGCAATCTAACATGGCAATGGGAAAGAAACTGCCAACTTAATGAGTTAGTACCATTTGATCATGTACTGATTGAGATTGAAATTGAAACTTACCCCCCTGCTATATCCTGCCATATTGGAATACCAAGACGTACTTCTTTTGCTTACCTGTTTCTTCAGGTCAACAGAAATCGGCAGCACCACCCTTCCCTTTGCTACCTCTTTGGCACGCCAAATGCGGCACAAAGCCCGGTGAGGATGACTCGTCGCTGAAGCATCGCTACCTCTGCCACGATTGCCATGACAGCTTGTGTTGTGGGGGAATTACTGTATCGACATATTCACGCAAGAAGTCGAACACAAGGTCGATCGATACACCAGTCCCATGTTTTTCCTCATGGTGGCCCCGCCTCCTTTCTCGACCAATTGGCTTTCACAGGCAAGCTGGAGAAGCTCTCCAGTAACGTTAGCAGCAACAGCCTTCGAGGCATCACAAGCCACTACTCTCTGCAAGCTCTGCTTGCTCGGGTTTGGCCTCGATCCACTCGAAGTTTGCATGACCTGGCAGTTGACACATGGGCCATCCAACCAGTTTCCATCAATGGTACCCCAATAGCTGGATGGTTTATCATGGAAACTCCAATTGAAATGGATGATTTCAGGGTACCCCCATTTTAGGAAACCCCCGACTGAGACATACTGAGACTGTACGAAATCTATTGCTCCACTTATCTCCACACCATTGTGGAGATGGTGGGGGTAACATGGGGTGACAGGACAGCTGCCGTCCTCTCAGCCAAGGATTCAGGGAAACCAGCCCGGTTGACCCATGCACCCCACCGCTGAAGATACCCAACTCAGGGATCAAAAAATCAAAAACTGTTGGATGATGCAAAAAAAATGCTAGCTGCTAGACCAGCCATTGGCCGATGGTCCCTTCCAGATTTGATCGGCCATCGCAGAATTGCTGCAAGGAAAATGTTCGGGAAGCTGAAACCACTGATTCAGTGGTAAAAAAACACACACAAAAAAACATCTAAAGACCATGGGGTTTAAACCCATTAACAACTTTTAATCATTCAATTTTCCGCAAGAAACGGTGGATTTTCCCTTCCACCCCCCATCCCCGCCGTTGCCAAGGCTAAACCCATGGCAAGGTCCGAGGCCCCTTGGGCCTTGGGTGATGGAGATAACCATGGGATACCCCCATAAGGTGGGATATAAGCCATATACTGCAACTATTGTGGTTATATATATATACAGATATGTATATAATATATATATAATTATATATACACAGCATCATGAGATATCATGAAGATTCATTAAGTATGATATGATATAACCCCTATAACTATGATTCGATATCCAATATTATCCAATTCTATCTGGAACTGCACCCCCAAGTATGGCTACAAGAAATGGTGGTTATTAGGCATAAACTGGGGATATTTAGTCATCATGTGGTCAACTGGAGACAACTGGGGATATTGTTAATCATAATGTTACGTAATCATATAGCGGATTTGATATAACTGGGGACATTATTTAATCTAGTGGTTATGGTTATGGCCTTACGGCTATCATAAATGTGACTATTGATTAACCATTAAGCATGATATCTGGTGCATAGCTGGGGATAGCAATATTATGACAAACATGGATTAGTCTCATATATAATATCTGGGTTGCAATACTATCACCAACCATATCCGCAGCTTGTGCCTCCAAATGGTTGCTTTGATGGACAAAAGTGATTGTGAAATATTGTAAACCATCAAATTGAGGGAAACCCCATTTCCCAACAAACCCATGGTCGATAGCCCTGTATCATGATGTATGATGATTTATGACAGCATGGGCATATTGGTAGACAGTTGCCAACAACGCTCCATCTGTGATTGCTGTATTTCGACATGTTTCCATCCTAGTGCTGCCATATCATGTAAAACTGTCTTCTTGATTCTTCTTGGTGATACAATCACCTTCGCTTAGTCCGACACGGCGTGTAAGTCCTGACATGTTGGGATAGGCAGATTGAAGAATGACTGAAACCAAGGGTTTGCACACACTTTCCCACATTGAGTTTAGAAAAGCTCAACTCTCACCGCAACACCTGGACAGTTGACAGGCTAGCATTCGGATATGGCTCCCTTCCAAAGGAATTGGTTTCTGACTTCTCCATCTGACGAAACAAACCAAGATAAACCAAGGGCTTCACACTTCCACGCCTTCCACGGTCTGGATGCCAACAACCTGCAGCATGACACAGAGTCAAAGCTTCGCCTCGGCCAATGACATGCAGTTGCGGTAGGAGTTGGCGCAAAGCATTTCTGATGGAGACACATACACCTAATGGGTGTGTCTGAAAATAGGGTACCCCCAAATCCTAATTCATTACAGTATCTTCTCTATTTCGAGTTGGCATTTTGGGGGATCATCCCCAAGTTTTGGATAAAAACCATAATTATTTCATATATTATCCATTATTATCCTCTCGGCTGCATGGACTGACCATTTCAACTTGGTCTCCGCACCAGTCCAACATGCCCGCAGCTGTGATGACAGCCCCAAGCGCGGCACCATCTAACGCTGACACAGACGCATGGTCCTGCATTGAGATCGAGCTGACAAAAATTCCTTCAGTCAAAATTCATTGCGAATTTTGGCTCCAGCTTTGTAAAGTTTTATGATGTTTATGAGATTTTATGAGGCTTTAATCCCTTCTTCCTATTAATAAAACTCCCCCAACTACAAAAAAATAGGATTGGTGTGGCACTTCCTTTTTTTTTGGTTGGGCACAATTGGATTCTGAATTGTGGTAATTGAAAATCAATAGGAGAACAGGATGGTGAAACAATGGGTTCAACCCCCTATTAATGAAAGTAGATTGCCACCTGGAGATTTTTTATTAGTGTCCCATCTCACAAGTTTGATTTCTTATTTTTATTATTAAGGTTTTCATTGGAATATTGGGGGAAAGCTTCGAAATCCAGTTTCTGGCAATATGTATATGTATATATATATATACGTATATAGATTTTAATAAGGGATTTAATCAAATTTGAATTCATTTTATTTTTATTTTTAGTATTAAGGTTGTTATTGGAATATTGGGGAAAAGCTTCGAAATCCATTTAGATTTTAATAAGAGATTTAAGCACATGTGAAATCGAGTTTTTTATTTTTATTATTAGGATGGTTTTTCATCAGATGAAAGCAAATACTCTCTCCCAAGTACTATTTACCATTTGGGGGGGTTTTAGCAATAGGGAGAGAGGATTATAAAGTCTTGTCATTCCAGGAACCATCGATAGGATTCTTTAAAGGCTGACAAATGGATAATTAACGCGCTCCTGGAACAGCGGAAAGGCATCGGCGCAAAGCTCCTGCAGATTAACCAATTTAGTGGTGCGGCGTGCAGCAACTGCCACATGATCCGTTCCATGTCCGGCCTGGTGAAGAAATCGAACACGTGCGCAGGAGAAGAGAAACTGAGCCAGTTGGGGCAAAGTGAATTCCGCCAGACGTCGATGCACACTGGAACACAGAGCATCGAAAAATTCCTCATCCTCCAAATTCTTCCAGGCGTAACATCGGGCGATAGTCACAATCTGGGAGGGACTGAACCTGTCTGACGTATCTTGAATCTGCTTGGCCATCATAAACAGCCAGAATTCATCCATTGGCAAGGCAGGGGATGTCAAAGCCTCAATAAAACAAGTGATCTCACTCGGTTCCAAACTTGGAATCTGATGGCAAACAAAGTTTGTGAACAATTGCACGATCAGTGTCCCCAGTGGTATTGAAGCTTCATCAGGATTCCCCAAAACTCTCGCATTCAGGCTGGCTGTTCGAAGTGCTGTGACAGAGCGACAGCGGTCAAACAGCCACACAATTTCTTGAATGGAAAAGGCCTCTTTCTCATGAAGCTCTTTGATTCGTTCCCAGTTGCTGCTAATAGCAGCTCTTGGACCTTCACTCTTGATCTCCTGCAAGATCTGTTGCACCTCTGAAGTCGAGTCAAACTGAGACAAATCAGGTCGAACTATCATCTGCGGTGATGGTAGAGCGCTACCTGGTGGAGGTGGCGGCACCGCGGCCGCTGGTGTTGCTGAAGCCGGTGCCAACGGTGGCGGTGGGGGAATTCGTTCAGCTGGTGGCGGTGGTGGAGCACCAAAGCTCAGCGGTGGCGGAGGGAGTGGCACCACCAACTGCTGATGCTGGCGGCGCTGGCGGCACTCGCGCCCAGTGCGCCAAGTGCTTTGTCGGACTCGGAAGAGCCGAAGCCATCTGGATCCATGGTCCATGGCCAGGACATGTCAGCTCCCGAGCTGGAAGCCATGGGGCAGGTTGATCAAAACAAGCTGAGGTAACAAGGCTGGCAGTACGATAGTTCGGTTTTACATGTGGTGCAAGAAAAGGAATCTGTACGGCTACTAGTTAGAATGACAAAGCAAGCCATGAAGTTGAGTGTTCGTGAGTCGTAGTGCCATGGGATGATGAACAAGGCTCTGTGGAAGCTTGTCAACAGTATTGGAGCCAATGCTAAGCTTGGTACAGTGAAGTGGATCAGTAGATCCAAATGGTTCAATTGCGAAGCAGGTTGATATGGGTTTGTCTGAAAATAGGGTACCCATGGGTACCCAAAGTCCAATGGCTTATCTTATCCATTGAAATGGCCAGTTTGGCATTTTCCCGTTTCTAGACAACCCATATAGAAGGATCCATCAGTTCTATTCAGATGTCCAAGCAGCACTGCTATGATTGTGCCCTTTTTTCCATCGGCTTCGGTCAGACGCGAAATGTCAGCGCTTCAGGCAAGTCTTCCGTTCCGCTTCCATTCTTGAAAGGACAAGATGGTGTCGTCCATTTCTTCATCCACCTGTCGGCTCATACTCGCAGCGTCTGTCAACTTGGATGACCATTCCAGGTTGCGTGCAACTGCGCACGGCAAGCCGCATCTCTCATTGTAAGTCCCCAAAGAATTCCTGGCCTTTTCTCATTTGGTGGGTCATCATCAATTGGTGTATCATTGATACATTGTTATTTATATGGTGTATATCAATGATACACCCATCATTTATATATATATATGTTCATACATTTATACATGCTTTTCCCATTGAAAATGCCATCCTTCACTGGGATTTCCCAGCTTGCCATGGAGGTCTGGTCAAGGCATCAACCAACATAGGCGGCAGCACCTGCAACATGGGTCCATCGCGCCCCACGATCGCCCCTGCAACCAGGGACTCTCTGACCTGGGGTTCCATCATGTTCCATCCAACCCGAGTCCCCGAGAAACGAAAGGAAGCCTTGCCATATCTTGCCATTGTGAAACTGGGAGACTGGCATCCCATGGCATCCCATTTGACATGAAACTCTTTGCCATCGTGAAATAATGTGAAGTAATGTGAAGTATCTGGATTACTTCCTGCCTGCAGTTCTTCACCATCGCTCAAGTTCGCCTTCGGAAGATCTGGTGCACTTCAATATTGGCCATGATCCAAATAAAAGTAAATAAATCACTTGCTGAAGAGCAATCCGCCAAATGGGCTTTACATACTCATCTTCCTGGCCTGAAGAAAGCTATCGGCTGTCCACAAGGCAAAGACATTGAGAACAACTGGCATCAGAACCTCAACAGATGACATCCGGATGGCAATGGTAACAGCGAGACGCGCAGTGGCGACAGCGCAAGCGACTTGGGAACCCTGGCCATAACTACTACCAGCTTCGCTCGTGGAAAGCTGTCAAGCCACCTCAGACTGTCAAGATCTGAATCCATGTAATGTGGGTAAAAGCATGTCATAAACCACCCGTTTGGGAATGGTTTATACATGCCACCTATTTATGCTGATTAGGGGGATGGTTGATTTTTGTTTTACCGCATGAATCTCTCAGATTCTTCCAGCACCCACCCGGCTATATCTAAGACTTTCGCCCAAGAAGGGCGGAGGCAAACGCTGCAAGACCAGCTCGAAAGTTAATTACCAGCCTGTCATATCTTCCATAAATTTTAGCTTCAATGCACAGCATCCAGCTACAAATCTTATACCCTCTGGTAAACTAACATAGCTATTGAAAATGGCCATTTATAGTGGATTTACCCATTAAAAATAGTGATTTTCCATAGCTATGTTAGTTTACCAGAGGGTAAATTGGGATGTGAACAGCGGGTTCCAAGACAGCCGGCCCGACGCGGCCAGCAAAAGCTTCTGTACAATGACCAAGGCCTGCGGAGGTCGATCGGGCTGATGTGTGGATCATGAAAAAACCATGCCTTTGGCACATTTATCATCTATAACTATACAACTACACTGATACACATACTATATATCACTATATATATGTATATATATATATATATGTATATATATATAATTGTATATATATATATATATGTATATATTGCATCCAGGTATATCCATGTAAAAATCTGTCTGGATCTCCAAACAATCATCATGAGAAAGCCACGAGCATGGAGTCATCTTTTTTTCTGCGTCTGCTAGGACAGGAGAGGAGTTCCAACTTTCCGAATGTTCAGAGGACTCTGAGAAGGCCGATCTTTCCTCGGAGTCACCTTGTTTCTGGTGTGTCAATAGTAAACAGAAATCATTTCGGAGCTCCTCACTGTACACGTACTAGCGACAGTTGTGCTACACGGCCACCAGCAGCAAGAAATCAACGGTTTTAATTTTAATCATATGCTGCTGTGAATGGATCAGGCTGCTTGGTGGCGTGTTAGCTTGCAAGATTGAATTGCAAAAGCGATGCCAATCCTTTCCTCGAACGCGACCCCCATGCCTGATTCATTTTGCGTGTAGTCATGAGTATTTCATCCAACTACTCCATGAAGGACGTGTGCAAAACTTTTGCCAGTGAGACTGAGGCTGCCAGCTGCATCGACAAAATGGCACTCCAGATTTGTTGTGGGAACAAATGGCCATAAGAGGCTGTGCAGCATCTGGAAAGTCAGAAGGTGCAGCACCAGCTACAGCCTGTCAAATTTAAGATCCTTTAGGCCCAATAACCATAGATTTGAGCAGTTCTACAAGAAGACCGAATCGGCGATTCATGGCAATTTGTCCACGTCCCCGTCCGACCAAAAAGACCCCTCTGAGGTTCAGGCACTTTGTAAGTAGCCTCCATCCCATCTTTTGGCCATAAGGGATGTAGGACAGAGTGTACCAGACCAAGGACATCCTCATTTTCCACAATCCGAGCATGGGACTATGGGAAAAATCACAAAAAAAAACATGATTTATGGCAAAATAAAATGATTTCCTGTAGATTTTCCCTTAAAGCAATCCATCCTTCACAAGCCATCAGGAGCTTCTGCTATGTATCGCACTGTGGCCCTGACCACTGCAAGATCACCAGAGCTAGAATCAGCAATGCGCGTCCATGGAATCGGGGAGCCTGCATGCGATGTGTCTGGTTTAGCAACAGGTACATACGCGCACATATATATATGTATTATATTATATTATATATATAATATTAATATATTTATATATAATATAATATTCATATATATATAATATTAATACATATATACAATATTAATATATATATATATATATGATACTAATATACATACATATTCATATACATATATAATATTAATATTATATATATATGCAGATCACTATATATATATATATGTATATATACATACGCAAATCACATATACTACATCTGTAGATCATTGTATATATATATACATAAATAGACGGATGTCAATGTATGTATGTATCCATCTATCGATCTATCTATATAGCTATCTATCTAAGTCTCTATGTATCTATGTATCTATGTATCTATGTATCCACGTATCTACGTATTGTATGTATTGTATGTATTGTATGCATTGATATGCATTGTATGTATTGTATGTATTGTATTGTACTGTATAATACTGCATTGTACTGTATTGTACTGCATTGTAATGTATGTATTTATGTATTAATTATAGTTTATTGACATATGACTCAAGGGTGGGTGTGACCCCTTGGTACAGGCCTCGACTGCGACCAGCGTCAACACCATGGCGCTCACAAAGATCGCAGATGCATGCGCCTTGGAATGATTCTGCCGTAAAACTGTTCACCCACACTACCCATCCAACGAATCAAACAGCGACGTGAGCCAGGCGCCCGATTCTTGTCCGCCATCTTTCGCACTTGCTTTCTGGGACCAGCCTAAGAGCTGCCAAAGATCACTGGACTTTTACCTTTCAGCTGCAGAGCACCGAAGCTGGGCGATCGAGCCAAAAAGAAGGTGCCAACCAGCGCTACAATGTTCCTCGGGCAGCAGATGCGGACTATGCGGACACCAAACCATCTCAAATTCTGCTGAGTCGTCCACCCTAAGGTGTAGGTCAGGGCAAATCTTCCCGGATGGCCCAATAAAGCACGTGTCCTGAGCATCGCTTTGCTCCAAAGGCATCTGCTGATCATTTTGGCTGAAATTGACAAGCTGATATATAATTGATAATAAAGAATGATACAGACCCACATATGACGTATGAATTACTGGTATGATGCACCGTTGTGTTCAAACGCGTCTCCCGTTTTCTGGATCTACACAGTGCCACGTCATGCCAAGTCACAATGAACCGAAACTTGAAGCTTGGAGCAATAAACCAAGGCCTTAGACTTTGGACCATAACTGGACCATAACTGGACCATAACATCAACAGGTCGATGGTGGACATGGCGCCAGGTCGCTGGGGACAGGGCAAAAGCAACATAACCAGCCTGTGACTCTCTGGCGCCAGGTGATGTGTGGACAGCAAGAGGTCAAAAACTCGTCTTCATCCTGCAGCAAAGTGGCACGAAAACTGGGTGTGTTTAACAAAAAAATGGGATTTATACCCTTGAAACATCTTGAAACATTGGCCATGTGAATCGGGAAATTGCTAATCGTTGCTGCTAATCAACCATCAAAGGTTGGGATTCGTTCATATACCTTGTTTTCAGACAAACGCAAATTCAAGCTCATGTCATCTCATGTCACTCAGCAATTCAAAGAACCGATTTTGTTGACATGAAACTTGTTGACATGAAACTTGCCTCCTCTTTTCGGAGAAAGCTGGGGGTGACACTCCTGAACACCTCGCCCAACCTTGGACAAAGCCAATGACTGAAGTTTGATTTCAAGTCCATATGGCACAATCCATCTTGATCACCTTGGACTGTTTAAAAAACACGACTGTTTAAAAAAAAACACCCGGACCCAGTTTCAGATATATATCTGCATGTCAGCCATCCCGGGTATGTATTTGATTTGCCACCAAATTCACTGGAAGAATCTCTTGGGGCCCAACCCTACCTGCAATTCCACAGGTTCGAAGGTCACGTTTGGAAAACGGACCTCAGCAGAACTCGCTGTCCACGCTCGGTCGATCTTCCCAACTCAGCCAAGGATGCCAAGGTGCATAGTTTGTCATCGGCCGCCTGCCACCTCCCCTGTGCCACAGAGATGTCAGTGAGGTCTCCCTTTCTGCAAGTGCTATGATGCAAAGCTTCTCTGGCCCTTAAAATCAGACCATTCTCAATAAACGGATACCATAAAACAGTTTCGTTGTGTCAGTTGAGGGGAAAGATCATAAATTGAAGCGAAAGAATTACCAGGAACCCCGACATATTTGACCGCCAAATCTATAGATTTCCATAAAATTCCTATCAATTTCCCTCACCAATCCTCCTTTCAACTGGACCCCTCAAACCCAGTCTGGGTCGCCTTCTCTCCAGGCGGCAGGCAGCACTTTCGCACACAGCTTGGAACCGGAAAAATTGCCGCGGGTTGTGTCGGTCAGTCGATGCACCGTGGATGTTTCTGGGTGGTTCTTGTAGTTTTCTGCACTGTTTCTTTGACTCAAATGACTCAAGGATTTGGCATTGCTGCTCCACTTTTGCGTACAAGATCCTACAAGTATCTCAAGATGGCCCTGCTTTGTCTTGCCAAAATGGATGTGGAAAGGTTTCCGGAACAGACTCCCATTCACACCTGCCAGTCCAGCAACTGACGGAAGAAAATCTTCAAATCTGGGGGATCACCATAGTGACCACACCTGCAAGGCAGGCTAAGCCAGGTATCATCGTATCACGCACACAGATCTTCCCTGTCAAGCCAGGAGCTGCTGCCTTGCAAGTTCAGGTCGAGCAACACACTTGCTGCGATAAACACATTGCCTCGGATAGCTTTCATCAGGACTACTTCACATGCGGAGGCTGTTCCAATAAACATTGGTTGTCCAAGATTGTGAGCAAATTTGTGGATTCTTTGGAGGCCCAAGTTTGATTGATTCAGACTTGAACGTATTTTTGGGTGCTCAATGGTGCTCACGTTATTGGACACCCAACAGTTCTTCCAAGTGCTAGCAAAGAGACAGCGTTCGAAGAAGCAGGAACATGGTGGCCACACCTGTTCCAAGGAAAGCAGAACAACGCCTGCGACTATATGTCCAAATTCAAAACATGTGCGCGAGTTTGGCCATGTTGCCATCTTGTACGCCTGTTTGAACGTCACCGCAACATCTATCACTTTTGAGTGTCCGGAGTTGCCAACAGAAAGTGTTTTCCCCTCAGAGGCAGACCCAAAGTGCAATCCAGGGACATGTTGATCCAGTACCTAAGTGCACAGCCGGGCATCCCAGGACTCAACTCGCAGGATGCTGAGGCAAGCACCAATTGCATGGATCAGCATCCACTTCCAGCCATTCTCCAAATCCCTGAAAAGCCATGACAGCCATTTATATCAGAGTTTTGTCTAAGAAAATTCAGAGAAATTTCAACACAAATTGATGATTTATCATTTATCAGAGATTGCCATCTCCCTTTAAAATGGGCATAAATGATTGTGAAATCCCACATGAAATCCACAGCTGGGTCTGTGCTACTTCGCAAGGCTCTGGCCATGGACAGCCCAATGTTGATGATGTGGTTCATCAAGGCCTGTCCCATCGATGATTTCACTGTGCTTCAACGTGAGGGGATCACTTAGGGAAGCAGAAAAAATGCCTGGGCTGAATGGAAGGGATTGTCCATTCTTGATGATACGTGGTGGAATTTGGATGGATTTGATTTGGAAACTTAAAGGTAAAATTGACATACAAAAATGGATGGGATAGGGGATCACAAGGGAAAAACAGTCTTAGTCTTGTCTCACCAACATCTTCCTGCATGCTTTCGCAGTTTCAAGGTTAAATTGAGACTGCCTGCGTTCCCTGCTTTGCAGTGTCGAAGAACCAAACCTCGGGCCAGACATTCCAGTTCCTTGCAAGGAAGTACAGTATCTCCTTCGCACTGGGGCCGCCACTTTCCAAGATCTCCTCACTTTATCTGTGAACCTATCAATCCACAAGTCTGAAAGAAATATTTTTCTCCCTGCTCTCTAACATATCGCTATTACCCTCAGGTAATTTAACGTGGCAATGGACAATTCCCTATTTATAGATGATTTTCCCATTCAAACCTCCATTTATGTGGGATTTCCCATTGCCATTCTTGATTACCGGAGGGTATGTCATCACTCAACAGCATCCCTCAGTGGCCTCTTCCCAATCAACGATGCCATGCAAACTGCTCCCAGGAAAACCTGCAACCACCAACCGAAGGAGCCCCACCTCAGTGGATGAAACATGACATGCCATCAATGTGCCATTCATATGCCACCACCTCAGTGGATGTCATCAATATACCTACCATATTTGGGAAACATATGGGAAACTGATGGAAACTGCGATATGATGCGATCAGTCTCCCGTTCTGTCGTCTCAGTGCGGAACTTGCCAAGCAGCTCACACTCCAATCCTGCAGCCTCAGCATCCTCGGCGGCCATGCGGGCCAGCTGCGCCAACTGTAGCACGCCTGGCATGCCATTTTGACGTGACAAAGTCTACCTTACTAGGCATAGCCCAACATTAAGGGATATTAAGGGTCTAACTTTGTTGATTCCCTGGTGAAAATGGACCATAAAGTCATCAAGTAATTATGTGACTTGGGATGACATCTCTACATCCGATTGCCATCACTTTTTGCCGACTCCAGCGCTGGTGTCAGCGAGGTCTTTTTTGCGAGTATACACGTCCATCAGCATGACTTTGGCAAAAGAATCCAACAATTTTCTGACAAAACCAGTGATTGCGAACAAGCTGGATTTTGTTGCTGACTGCATGCTGATGGCATCTAGATGCTCCACGATACACTTGCGATCTGCAGTGCAAGTGGCATTTTGTCAGGGGAGGCACATGTGGCTTCCCGGAGTTTGGAGACCCTGGAAGCAACAAGGAAAAAAGGTCTCCCAGGACCATAAACTGCGGCTGCTGAGGCCACTTCAGCCGACTTCACTCAACAGTGACGCTTTTGGCAAGATTCCGCGGCTGGTCAATGGAGCATCCTCTCATATCCGCGATGTGGTATGACCTGATTCCAGGTTCACAAGCTTTCCTTGCGATTGAAAAGCTCCAGAACCATAATGAAAATCTTGAAGGAATCCAGCGTTTCAAACAGGTTGCCAACTGAATTCTAGGAGCACATCAAGTTTCTGTCATCTTTGCACCAGCAAAATCTGGGTGTCAATCAGGAGCTGCAGTGGAATGCAACTGATCAATGGCCTTGATTCAAAGGCTGCGACGGTGCGACGATCGGTTGATGTCCCTCCATACAAAAAAAACTGCAACACGTCCAATAAAGACGACATATGTCCTTCCCGGTCCACGTTTCTTCATTGCATTTTTCCTCCATTTAAAGTTCATTGATCTTGATCAAGGGTCAACTGGTGGTCTGGGTTTAGACTTCCAGCAGGATATCCCTTTGAGAGAAATAGCGACCATAAAATCCAAAGCATCAACCAACGTATTTGTTAAACATTGGCTGATAGTTGGAGATTGGAGACGTCTCAAAATGTTGACCAAGCCGTAGGTTTGGTTGCCCGCGGCTTCCTGACACTAGCGCATGCTTCTCTTGCTGATCGATCCAATGATATCCCTCCAGTACACTGCAACAACTGCAACAACTACACTCGCAGATAGACAGAAAATGACAGAAATCACCTGCAAAATCTGATCTGTATGTAGACGAGCATAGGTTAAGTGCTGTAGTCGAACATGTCACCCACCTAGATAGCGGAACTCCCGGGCCCCGGCACTACTTCACTACAGAGCCCCCCCACTGCATTTCCAACTTCGTGGCAGGGCAGAATAAAGTAAAGTGTGCCACCTTGCGGAAAGATTGTAGCAGATTTCGAAAATTGCAAAACTACGCCAACAATCCAGGACTAGGAGGCTCACTTCTGAAATTTGAAGGCTCAGGAGAACAAATCGCTCTATGCTCCGGCAATCAACCATGGCAATGGAAAATCCCCCCTTCTTCTGTGTATTTTCCCTTTAAAACCTCCAGTTAAAAAGGAATTTCCCAGCTAGCCATGTTTGATGACACTGGAGGGTAGATGCCATTGTCTTGGCAAGCCCACGCCGGCGAAATCGGTGTTCCCATCATCCGTGAGGACAAGCAAAGCTGCTCCTTTGTGCCTGCAAGGCATTCCAATGCATGAGGTAAACAATGATTTGAACAGCTATGCATTGATATGCTTCGTATACGAGTTGATATTTGGATATTCTTCACATATTCCTTGGTGTTCTATGGTTATCTATACACCCTTGTTATTTTTGATGCTGAAGCTTCCGAACCTGAAAATGTCCCCAATGAAATTGCTACGCCACCCCTGTTCCATTGGCTATTTGCCCACATCTATTGGCACTGCAGCCCGCATGCAAACGTGGAACCTGAAGTCACGAACCATCTGTTTGATCTGATCATAAGCAGGGTCAGACCTCAGATTGGCAGAAAGTGGGCACAAAGGTGGTTGTGGAACTATCAAGATCCCATCGTTGGATGTTGCATCCAATTACACCCCAGCAAAATATGTATATAGATATATACACATTATAGAAATAGAATTAAACAGATATGTTTAAAACATATCATCCCATCGGCCGTCATCTACCACTGGTTAGGACGGTTATACAGATTGAAGGCGTGACGACAGGCAGTCGCCCGCCTCATGGCTATGCACACCACCGGCACGAAGTTTCGGATCAGCGTGATGCCGCCATGCCTGGGCACCCAGGGTTGCTATGTCATATCCCCTTCAGCTCCAGATATCTCATAGTATCTATTCATATATAGTGTGATACTATAGATATTATGAAAACATATTTATCATATGCATATATATATATATTATGTTCTGTATATATATATAATGTTATATATATATATATAATGTTAGATATTATATATATATATATATTATGTTATATATATATTATGTTATATATATATATATATA
>Ga0126342_10006421_pt1 | contig 20833 bp, 21 predicted proteins | sample Cyp1metagenome_FD_92528 | JGI IMG/M metagenome (GOLD analysis project Ga0126342, IMG submission 92528) | Coral microbial communities from Lord Howe Island, Old Settlement Bay, Australia - Cyphastrea 1 metagenome | ecosystem: Host-associated > Invertebrates > Cnidaria > Coral ...
GTGACCCTTTGATATATCTAAGTGACCCTTTGGAAATGGCTAAGTGACCCTTTGGAATATAATTGCCTAAGTGACCCTTTTGGGATATGGATATATCAAAAGGTCACTCTTACACTGCTGGTATGCATATATATATATAACATATATATAATATATTTATATATCACATAGATACGATGTGTTCCATATCCCAAACACTCAAAAACATCGTCGTATCATCTCGCCGATGGACTTTACATGGACAGGTCCTGGACATCGACCTGGAGGAGCTGCCGGACATCTTCGACATTTTGGACGATGGCAATGGCGCCATCACCACCGAGGAGTCACTTGGTGACCTATCCGTGACCGATGTGTAAAAAACGGCCGTTTGAGGGAGAAAATGATGAAGTGGGGGTATAGTGTATGGAAGTCATGTTTGGATTAGGCATTAGAGATTTTGTGCTTTTTCTAAGGTTACTGAATATCTCAAAGAGTATTGAATTTGATGTTTGCCGCTGGTCTACCTTGAATTTGCACAAAGATTTAACAGGTGATTGAAACTAAAGGATATTCAACTCTTTTTTACTTCCACTCCATTCTATCTGAGTATATAATAATGTAATATATATATAATGATAATATATATATATATATATATATAATTTAGGGCATAAAGTGTTTCACCGCCCCCACCCAGTGTTTTCAAGTATTCTATATTTGCACGTTTCTGAGATGTTGTGCACGTGTCAGAGATGTTGTGCACGTGTCAGAGATGTTGTGCACGTTTCCCAGCAGTTGTGCACGTTTCACAGAAGTTGTGCACGTTTCACAAGCCCCCTAATAATGTTCGTGTTCAACTGCATTGGGGCGACCAAACACGTTCTCCCGATAAGTTGAAATTAATATAATATGTAAAATAATATATATATATATATATATATATATGCATATATGATATTGCATGTATTACCCATGACGGATCCATGGTGCTGGTATATTAATGCTAACAAAAATGGGGTATATTGATGGGATCCATGGCACAGCATATATACCAGCACCATGGATCCGTCATGGGTTATAGTGCCATCGTCCCATGGCGCAGGTTCTGCTTGGGCCTCACACGGCTGCAGGGCGTAGCGATGAGTCGCGACATGTTGCGCTGCACGTCGCGGAATAAACAGCTCAACACGCGCTTCGACGAAGTCCGAAACTGCGCCTTGGCGTCACTTTTCCACGTGACGCAGTTGACCGGAAATGACGAGTTTGGGCATGATTTATGATAATTTACCATGTATTAACTGGGGATGTTGTAAGTCATGTATCTGAGTATGTGTAAACCTGGTGCGTGGATATGTCATTTTGCCATTAAAGATAGCGATTTAGGTATCAACATTGGCTGGGTAGTGAAACAAAAAATCAGAAACTGTTCCAAAAAATTGGACCAATTTTAAATTGGAAACGCCGATCCTTGGGACCAACATTCTCCTGCTTGTATCTCACCCACTATCGGAAGTTCCACAAAATGAGCATGCGGCGCCTTGTGAGGTTGATAAACAATGGATGTTTTCTGAGTTTCACTGTGGAAATCCAGGAACACTTCCAACCATATTTATGTTTTACGCGGAACCACAAGTTTCATGATGAACAAAACATGTTCCAAGAAAGTCTGGTTTTTGCCCACCTACCACTGTAGTGAAAGATGTTCATTTAAGTATCCCCCAAAGAAACACATTTCATGCTGACCCTGTTTTCCAAGTTTTCTTTCACTTTGTTCACGCAACACAAACGTGGGTATTTCGCGTCACCAAACAGCCAAAAAGCACCATGGATTCCCCAGGGTTTCTCCCTCAGCCAGGTTTGGGAAACAAAGTGGACAAGGCCCTGGCCAACGTCGAGCTGAGTCTCGAGGAGGCGAGGAGCGGCTCTGCTCATCATTTTAAGGGGTTGCCCCCAATGAGAAAAATCGATTAACATTCCATTAAAATGGTTCATATATGTTAATCTACCCATCAAACAATGGTTAGTAACGGTTAGATATAAATCTGTATTTGATGCCAACAAATCCATGTTCACCAAAAAAATGACATTTTGAAGGTATAGGCTAGTATAGGAACCATTTTCAGACACAAGCCAAAAACATATATGTTTGGTTATATATCATATTATAAACCCATTATCTCCCCATCAAGTGGTATTATGCTGCTATTCTACTATATTATTATACCCATGATATCCCTAGTATTAGTAGATTAGAATAATATTCGGTAGATCAAAGGTCTACTATATTAATCTATATTATATATCACTAATTATAAACCCATCAAACAATCAGTGATTCTTTGTTTTTAAACACCGTGACTTTCCAGATCTACCCTCTGGTAATTTAACAGTTAGCTATTGAAAATGGCCCAGTCGAAATAGTGAGTTTCCCCAGCTATAACATGGTGGATCTTTTCAGTTCGTTTTTTGTATACGTTTGCCAGAGGGTACCGAATGTAGTGGCTTGATGACTGGAAACCATCGGCGGGGCGGTGCCAGGCACATGTGAACCTCGTAGAGATGCAGCAGATGACAGCCGAGGTGGGTTCCCATGTGAGGGACCTAAGAAATTCATACGATGGTTTTTATAGGTTTTTATGGTTTTTATCGGGTGAAAATGGGATATACCATGGATATACATTGGTTTACTATGGGGTTTCATGATGGTTAATCATGGTTAATGATTGTTAATGATGGTTAATGATGGTTAATCATGGTTAATAATCACTGGTACTCATCATGTTAATTAACTCATCATGTGATGATTTTGTGTAACAACCTCGAGTTTTAGGCATTTTGAACCGTGGGAATCTGAGTTTGATTTTGAACAAATCCAGATGTGTCCAAATGTGATTGTGACTCCCATGGTGTGTTCAGTCGTAGAAATATGGGAATCAAACCAACATGATTTGCATGATCCAATAGAAACAAATTCAAATTGACTCTGTGACCTTCGAGAACACCCATCAGCAGGAACCGACCTCGTAAAATTTCAGCGCATCCAAGCCAGTGGGCCGAATAATGTTTGGGATACGAAGAATTCTCCAGCAATTCTAAGATATGAAAAAAGCGTGCCCCTTAGCTGTTATCCAGAGGCTCAATGTTATGTTCTTGCAGTCAATGGCAGAAAAAGTCTGCCATTGTTGCTGCAACCGCAACTATTTTGTTTCACAATACCTCGAAGAACCATCCATTTCCAGCTCCCATTGGCTTCATAAGTTGTGTTTCATTGTTTTTTTCATTCGACACCTTTGATTGAAAAACCACACATACAACATATATATATATATATAATATATATATTTACATACAGTATGTCATGGGCATATTTTGTTGGTCCGTCAGCTTCACCCACCATAGCCACTCCTTGTGCCGTTGCTTCCCTCAGGTCCTCAAGAAGTTGGAAGAAGAAGGGCTGCACCAAGCCGTTCGCTCCACCACCACCACGCTGGAGGAGATTCCCCCACCCACCTTGGATGACCCTTGGATGGTTGGGGTGATTGCGGATGAAACGCGGAGGTTGGACGGAGGAGTTATAATATATATATATATATATTTTTAAATTATATACAATATATAATATAAAATATTTAATATTTAACATATAATATAATATAATAATATATATATATATATATTATACAATATATACAATATATATATATATATATTATACAATATATACAATATATATATACAACATATACAACATATACATACGTACATACATACATACATACATGCATGCATGCATGCATACATGCATGCATACATGCATATGATTGGAACGTTGGAAGATATTTGGATAGTTGGAGCACTGCTATTGGGGGAAACTGACTGGATGAGGAACTGGGATAGTTTCATACTGGGCATTTGGTCATACAAAGCAGTGATGATTTTGTTGTAGGATTTTGAGAGTAGTGGTGTCAGCAATATCCGTTATATTCCTCCATTGATCATCACTGGCTTCATCCATATGTGTTGATATAGTACATTTATCCCCATCCCATCCAACATATCCTTTCCAATACGACATCCCCAACACTTCTTACTGACCCATATCTACATAATATATAATTATATTATATATAAAACAAAACATATAATATAATATAATATATAATATAATATGATATAATATAATATAATACAATATAATATAATATCATATCATATTTAATATAATATAATATAATATACTATAATATACTATAATATAATATAATATAGTGCAATATAATTTAAGATAAGATAAGATATGTAATTTAATATAATATATATTTAATATATTATATAATAATATATATATATATTACAATTTAATATTTACTTTAATTTAATATTTGATATATAATATATTCTATTTAGTATTTTACATATAATGTATTATATGTAATATATTATATATAACATTGTATATATATATATATATACATAAATGGTACATACAGAATTCAGTCTTAATCCAATTCTCAATCAACGTCCCATCCAACCCAAACATATAAAACTCCATATACAACAATATATAATTCCTTTATATAATTTATTCCATCCAGTATGTATACAGATCGTGGGATAATACACAACATACATTGTTATCCATATGTACATGCATGCATGCATGCATGCATGCATGCATGCATGCATATATATATATAATGTTATATTATCAAAAGAACTATGTATGTATGCTGGATAATTGCATAGCCATATTTATATATATATATATACATACACATACCCACATATAGTCTACAATATCTCATCCATAGTCAGTACCTCCACCGCCATCTCCAGCCTTAGAACCCCATATGCAATCAGCTATCATTCCCCACATTTATATATATATGCATATATGTACAAATACATAGACATAAACCTACATTTTTCTATATAATTATATATATATATATATGGTCAATGGTCCTTTCCAAGAAACAAACCTCTACCTTTTTCTTTATCTCCGCCCTTAGGACATCGCCAAATTGGAGGAGGAACAGCAACGCCAGCGCGACCTGGCACGTTTCGGCCGTGGCCAAGCCAGCACGCGCAGCATTAAGACGCCCGCGGTGGCCAAGGAGACGCTCGCTGATCGGTGATATCCGGTGATGGATGAGGATGGCCACGGGTGCCACGAAAATATGGGGAAAAAATGAGGAAACACCAAGTGAAAATGTGAGAAATATATGAGAATTTCAGCTGCATATGGACTTTTACCGTTTACCCATGGAAAAACTAGGGATTTAAGAAAAATTAAGCATGCAGACAGTGGGGAGAATAACAAACATGTTTGTTCAATTAACGAAACTGTGGGGATTCACCGTGAACATGTGGTGAATTTAAGAATGCACATGGGAATTCAAACATGAAGGATAGAGGATTTCAGCAAGAAAGGGATAGTGAGTCAATAAAGGGATAGTGAGTCAATATATGTAACCATCAAACATGGGGGGCCAAATAGTCAGTAAAGACAGAGACCTTACAATCCTTACAAGCAAACATGGGGGTTTATATAATTTTCACAAACATTGAGGTTGAACCAATCTGATCTGGAGGATTCGCTGATGGATTAAACCGAAGGGAGGGCAGGGGCTGCAACAATTACCCGGCCTGGTAAACGTTTGCAAAACACGATGGAAAGATCCACCATTTTTATGGGTAAATCCACTATTTTGACTGGGCCATTTTCCAGTTCGCAAACTGTGAAAGTTTACCAGGCCGGGTATTGTGGTGATGGCGATTTGGAGTTGAAAAAAGGCTGGTGGGTTTTTCTGGAGGATATTCTACATCGAATCCAAGGGTGATTTCACCCAAGCAGTAGTTCCCTTTCTTGCCGGATCCATTGAATCATTGTTTGGTGGTTAAATATTGAAGATGTTGAAAAGATGATGTTTCCAGAGAAAATGAACAAACTGGTTGGTGCTTTGGAACACGAATTTTATGACTTTCCATATATTGGGAATGTCATCATCCCAAGTGACGAACTCCATCATTTTTCAGAGGGGTTGGTTGAAACCACCAACCAGCAAGGAACTTCAAGGAACCTTATCAAATGAAGCATCAGTTTGCAACCGGATGGGGTTGCCTTTCGTGTTGATCCAGCAGCTAAGGTCCTACGAACCGATTCCCGCCACCTGGGTCTTGACCCGACGGAAAAAGCTGGAGGAGAAGCGCGAAGCCGCGGATTTTGTGCTGTCTCTATAACTATATAGCTGGTGAAGTAACACATCTATGGAAAATCACCATCGTAATAAGTAATTTTTCACTCTTTCTATGGGCCATTTTCCAGTTCGCTATGTTTGTTACTAGAGGGTATATGACTGGTGCTACGGAAAAAAGTGACCATGCTATGGATTTTGCTGCATTTGCCATGAAAAAATATTGCAACTGCATGTCCCATGGTCCATGTGTGAAGATCCACAGATCCTGCCGGAGAGTGTTTGACGTGGCATTACCCATGACGGATCCATGGTGCGGTGCTGCTAGATTAATGGTGCTCCATGGATCATATCAAGAAAAACCCCAGTCATGTTAGCAAATTTCTCCCAGCACCATGGATCCTAATTATGGGTTTTGGAAGATCCATGAACAGCATTTGTAGATGTTTCTTCCGAATCCTGGAAGTTTCCTGAACGACTAGGTCTTCAATTTCAAGCTGGAAGATCCTACAGTAGAACCAGTAGCCACTAGGATGAGCATTTCCTTCCTACGGAATCTTTATGGTAATATGGAATATTGATAAACGCTGCTTCCACAAAACTATCAATTCATAAGTCATTCATAAGTCATGTCCAATAGTCATTTTCCCAGTCGAAGTCATTCTTCCAGGAGCGAAAACAAGCCATGCGCGCCCAGCAGTGGGAAGAGATCGCTCCAGATGTCTCAGAGACGCTGGAGTTGCCTGGCGTGCTGAAAGAAATGCAGGCGCCCCCCGGTGCTGCCTGGTGCTGTTTTTCATGGACTCCATCTTGGAATGATCGTGATACCGTGATACATCGATGTAGCATATAATTGATCTGGGTAAATTTCATCACGACCGAAGCCTGTTCTCCCGAGCCCTGGAAATCATGGTTAATGTTAGGGGAATCATCCCCTTTTATGGCCGCAAGATTCAGGTTAGTGAAATATTATCATTTACCCAGATTGATGTCAATATACATATTTTATACTAGTGTAGAATCTTTTGACTAATCATCACTAATACCGTTGTAATCTTATATATCATAGATACATCAATGAGTATAGACTATATATATATATAGCCTTTTTTTAGCCATGCCAGGCTGCCTTTTCTCTTGTCATATATATGTTTCTACATGGCGCCTGTTTCCATGACCGAGCCGGCACGCCAGGCCACATGGCAAACACACGAGCTGCCGGTGCTACAAAAGACGCGTGAGGAGCGGATGCTGGAGCTCAGCACCAAGGCGCCCTCGGCACAGCATGGCATGGCCATCGTGGATGAAAAACAACCGTTTTTTTGGATATCCAACTGATGGTTATGTTACAAAATCCCAAGATTGGGATAGCTGGATCACCAACTCAGATAGAACCATGGGATTTAGGCCAACCTTGGCAGGTGAAAGAAGTGAAAGAGGAGAAGATTCTGCCCGCGAAGCTGCCAGCAGTGTCCCTCTGCCGGCAGTGTTTTGGTTTGTGAGTTGGTGAAGTTTGATCAGTTTTCCATTTCGAGTCTTCATAATATGAACCGATCCCACCAGAAAAATACCAGACACACATATTTTGCAGGTCCAATACTAAGCAGGTCATGTCATAAACTGGATGAGTGAAATCCCCCATGAAGATCCATGATAGCTGCAGTTTGTTCATTGCACCAATTTTCATGAGTTTTACAGCATTCATTAGATGTCCGCCTTTATTTTGCTCGGGCGCAGAAAGACCTGCCTTCGCCGCGGCAGGTTGGCTCCGCGAAGGATGAAGGAAGAGGAAGTGCAAGCAGCACAGCAGACGGAGAACGGAGAAACACAGGAGGAGGTGAAGAAAGATGTCAACAAAATGAACATCAAAGAATTGAAGGCTGGGAAAGATGAAACAGAACTTGCTGGGAATATGCTGGGCATGCTTTGAAATATTGTGAATGTTTGATTGTTTCTGGAAACTTGGTAGTTGAAGGCTGCGAATGATGAAATGTGAGCCTGCTTCTCTTGGAAGAGCTCGGAAAGATCAGTCGGTGGTTGAAAGATGTGCTACTGCTAGAAATATCTGACCTCAAACAATGAGATGGCCAACCACTCGACGTGGCACTGCCCAACATTTTGGAGATTTTTGGAGTTCATGAGAAATATTCTGTTATATGATGCATTTCATATCTTTCATGAGCCGAAATTCACTCTCAAATACCCTCTGGTAATTTAATATAACTATGGAATATCACCATTTTTAATGGGAAAATCCACTATAAATGGCCATTTTCAATAGCTATGTTAAATTACCAGAGGGTATTCCCTGTCATTCCGATGTTGTTCCGGCACCATCGTACCACGGGACCATGGCCACAGGAAATTGCCGAGAGTTTGGGCTTGGAACACGAGGGTCTCAAGAAGGTGCGCAGCTCGTTTTCGGGAAAATGTGGGAAAATGTCAACGCTGAAGCCATGGGTTTTGCCACTTTGGTTGTTTTGGTGAGTTTTCGAATCGACCAACCATTAAGTAAATAATTAACATCAATATCATCAATTAACACCTCGTGGTGATTCATGTCAATCATCAAACATAACCCCAAAAAAAACCTATCAACCACCTCTTGGTGATTTTTAGATATCAACCACCAGGTGCAGCTGCTGCCACTGGTGGTGGCCAAGCTGGAGGAGGTGCAGCTGGCGAGCCAAGGGAAGGCGCTGATCTCCACCCTCTGAGTGAGCAGCGCGCGCTGCGCGCCGTGGCTGGATGAAGGGATGGGAACTGAGATGATGATGATGATGATGAAGAATGTGATTTAAAGAGGATCATATTCAGACGTGACGATAGACAGATGCTGCAGTTTCCCTTGGGACTCTTGGAGGATGATGTTTGATGTGTGACCCTAACCCATGATGAGACCGAGGTATGGCCGGCGTGGCCGAAAACGGCGCATTGTTGTGAGGCAGATCTTTTCGACAGCTCAAGGCTGTCAATTCATCGATGATTCGGTTGGAGCCGGTGCTAGAAAATATCGCTTGGGCCTCCTGATTAAATCATGGAGATGGCCCCAGCAGTATTTTACGACGCGCAAGTCCTGCATGGAAAAAGGGAGGAGGGCTCTGCAGAAGCCGCGAACGTGGGTCGAAAGTCGGTCGACCTTCCGGTTTTTCGGTGTTTTGTTGGTTGCAAAGCGCCTTTTCTGACAGGTGAAGGTTTAGTCATGTTTAGTCAAATTAGTTTGCAAGCAGGTATGTGTTGTCACTGGCAAGCGTGCCGTGTTTTGTTTGGCGTAACCTTCAATGCTAAAGATTCGTGCAACGTCGCTTGGTTGATCACCCATGGGGTGCATACAGTGATCAGCTTGCCACGGAATGACGTATTTGTTTGTTTACCATTGTTCAAACACACAATTCACCATCATTTATACAATACTATTTGATCACTCAAAAATCATGTTAAAATGTTATTTTGCCCCACATTCACCCATGTTTCACAAGAATGTCATTCGAACATCCATGACGGTACACATCATCCCATTTACATCATTAAGCATCATTGTCTTGGGTACATTTACAATCATTTACAATCATTTACATCATTTACCACTTAAGTGACAAATACGAAATTGTTCCCATCACATCATCCACGACCTCCGACGACCTCGGTTACGATAGGAGCTGGTGGAGGATTACAGTCGCGGCAGCCGCAGCGCCAAGATCTTCTGTGTGAAGGCGACGGCAAAAGCGACGGCGGCAAGTTACGGTGACGGTGCCAAACGGCGCAAGGATATAAAATGGATCAAAATGGATATTTGATGCGAATATCATGGGGATTTAGTCAACAATATTTGCGATTGATCCAATAAATAGTGGATTTTAATTGGATTTTAATTGGATTTTAAAACAGGATGTGCATCCCAGTCACTAGTGGTTTGCATGGAATCAACCCAATTGTATATGGGTTCTTAGAAATCCTTGGGGATTTCTACCACCTCGGGATGCACCCTCAAGTAGATTTCCAAGTAGATGTCCTCTATATAAGTCAGTCACACCAGGACATCATGTGATCCCATGATGCATTCTTCTGAGATAACAACGGATAATCAGGGATTTTATTACCCCATAGGATCCGTGTATGCGATATATGGTAACATTTACCATCAATATACCCCAAATGTTAGCATATATACCATACATGGATCCTATGGGTTACGGAAGTGGGTTTTCCCAAAATTCTGGATCAATGGATGGTTGTGAAAGGACGTATTGCTTGATGGTTGGGAAAAGGCAAACATATCTCAAGATTGATTGACACGGAGATGTTCCGGATTCTATCTTCTAACAATATATAACATGTATAGATCAAAGTTATTAGATATCCCGTGAAATATCCCCATGAAATACTGGAACTGAGCCGATCCCCTGGTGTGCTGCCGGAGGATGTGGCTGGTTGTCGCTGCCGGGACGCCTGCCTCTACCTGAGCAAGAACGACTGGGACCGGCGCAGCATGGCGCAGCGGGAACTGGTGGGAGGTGAGCATGGCTTTGTGAGAATGTTTGGAATGTTTGCAATGTTTCCCAATGATTTCAATATATATATATATAGTTTGATATAATTTGAAATAAGAGGTTAAGATTATATGTTAATATGTGCCCGAATTGACACAACTAGAGATGTTGTTTTTGTTTTTTGTGTAAGATATCCAAGATTGGCCATGATTAGACACGAGGGTTCTGGTTCGATGAAGCAGGTAAGGGACCAGATGAGTCAACCCCGGGTGAAGAATAGATTTGTTGCTGAATAGGTCCGGCCAACCATTTTCAATCTGACAGAATGCTGTGTTTTTCACTTGTTTTTATAGTCACAGTGAATGTCACAAAAATCTAATCAAGTATTTCATGTTCTGATGTTTCCCCCATGAAATTACACTTTTGATCACTTTTGGAGGTATACTATACCATTCATTTTCAGAGCCAATTTCTTCCAAACCTGTTGGTTCGTTGATGACATCGTCAGGATGTCGAGGCTGCATTACAGAGTTTCTATGAAGCACCGACCAAAGTGGTGGAGGTGGGAACGGTGAAAACCATAACACCGATCAGCAGCAGATTTCATAGGGATTTCATTGATTTCATAGGGAAAAAGTGGGATTTCACCGGACACATTCAGCAGATTTCAGCATTGTTTTCGTCATTTGGAGTAGGATTTCACCATCTAACCACGGGGTTGCCCGGTACTGTATCAAATTCGGATCGCAGCGCGACAATAAGTTGTTGGTGAATGAGGAATGCTTGGATCATCTTGGATCGGGTTGGGATATGTGTGGCCCAAAGGGGTTGGATAATCATGGATATCTCCCCAAAGCAAACTCATAGTTAGATGGAATATGGTGGGTGAGTTGTTTGGGAGTATGGTGTGGTGGAAAATCGAACATTGTCCCAACCAAACGATCAGAATATAACCCATTAAAGCTGTGAGACAACGACAACATAAGACAACCGGATAATGTTGGATAAACCACAATGCTAGGTGGGCATAGGTTAGTTTTCTTGATATGTTTTTTCTGTAAGTGGCATCGAACATGTCAAATCAAGGCCGCCTAGGATCTCTCTTGTTGAAGAATTGTATCTAAGACATTCCAGGATTAGATACGAACAGTCTCAAAACTTGTCAGCTCTGGTCATGCCAAAAAACCCGGCCTGGTAAACGTTCAGGCCGTGAAGCCTGCTGCTTGGAGCTCCGGTGGGGCAAAGTCCTTGGGCCAAAACAGGGGGACGGTGAGGTTCCCCTTGGGATCGGTATCTTCCTTTGGGATGGTCAAGGTTACCATGGTGAGAATGTGATTGGAACTCCCAATCATAATGAGATTCTATACGGAGAGGAATTTGGGGAATTTGCTGGGTACTTGCAGATATGGAGAATTGCTTCAGCAGCGAATTGCAATTGTGATTTGAGAAAGATGAAGATTCAACATGCACACACACAAGCATGCTTGGATTATAAGCAAGACATGACAGGGATGATCACCAGCAAACCCGGGTGTTCAGAAGGGAAATTGCAACCAACAGATCGCCAGCAAAAAGATGTGGATTTGACCAACGAATGTTGGGACTACAATCATCCCAAAGAGGGGTTATCATCAGCAAACACATTTCACCAACTGATATGGGGATTACCAAACCACATTGGGAGCGAAATTGGGAAACTTAAATTAGTAATGATAAAAGTTGGTTGCAACTAACCACAAGAGATAGGATTAGAAATATGAGCAATGCGGATATATGCGGAAATCCTAGCAGATCCTAGCGATGACCGGGACCAGCGGCTCCGTGATGCCACGATATACTGTGAAAATCCGGTGACATTTTCCGTCATGGGTCACCTTGACCTGGTATAATCACCTAGATGATAACACCCATGATATTCATGGTTATTCATAGATTCTACTCACCTGTGGTTCCATGATATCTGGTATCACCTCTAGGATATACCTATTTATAGCTAGCTATTTATACCTTTTATTTCACCACACTGTGAGTGATAAACTCATGGATTTGTTGAAGATCCACTGCACCCGGGGCCGCGATGCTGAGGCTCAGACGAAAAGAAGTCGACTGCCCCATTTGTATGGACAGCTACACTGCAGGCGACGCTTCTGGCTGGTGCGACTCAAACTTCAACACTGTCGTTTTGAGTGGATAATGAATGATCAATGGTCAATTCTTTTGGAGCTAGACCTACTGCAGATCGAGTGGCTCAAGCACAAAGGAGATTCTTACCATTGATGGTAGGGGGGTCACAACCCCAACATTTTTCATGCCCCCTTTAAAGCAATGGTCACCCCAAAAGCACCCAATATTATATACTTCTACTTTTTTGTTGGTCGGTTTCGTGATTTGTCCATGGTTTGCCTATCATAATCCTTACCCAGATTGATGAATCTCTTAAGGATGGGCTGCCATCATTCGGAGCGGATTTAAGGAATGCATCTTTTTTGGGTCCCCAACGTGACACCATGTGACAACTCACCGGGTCAGGTAACAGAGCCGTCATGACGAAGTGCTGCTTCCAAGTCCTCTGCGCGAAGTGTCATGGTCGACTCACCGATTCCACAGGCTGCCCGACAGAAGATGTTTCAGACTATATATGGAATATCATGGCATGTTTGACTGTACAAATATATCAACATATCTGATTTGATGGGATATATAAATATATAATTTCAAAGGTTTTGTTTTGTTTCCCACTCCATGTCTTGACTTTTGACCCTTTCCCAGATGTTTTGTTCATTTTGTTCCGTGAAATGCCATTAAAATCAGCAGACAGGCAATTGTTTATTATGTTTTAAAACACGTGTACTATGGTATTGAGAATTTGGATGTGTCCACCCGCAAAAATAGTGGATGCTTCAAAAATCAGTGGTGGTTAATATCCAAGTCGTCTTGTGTGGTTTATACGCACATTTTAGAGTCGAGACATCCCTGGTGAAGCTAAACATGTCCATCGAATCTCCCAAGTTTTGAAGTGCCACGGCTGATATCCTTCTCCTGTATTACCCTCTGATAATTTAACATAGCTATGGAAAATCACCATCTTTAATGGGTAAATCAACTATAAAAGTTTTTTTTTCAATAGCTATGTTAAATTACCAGCGGGTATCCTTCTCCTGTATTACTGGCACTGAAAAAAATGCTTAATTTAATGTCCTCAGATTGCCGCTGAAGTTGTAGTGGACGAACTTGAATAACGCGCTTAAAATACTGGTCAATTGTGTGAGGTCTCAATATGAACTCCAAGTTTTTATAGTTCATCATCGTTTTCTCTATTTAAAATGGTTTATTGATTGCGGCTCAAGCCCTATTTTGACCCAGACCTAGCTTTGTCTGAAAATTGGGCACTCCAAACAAAAAACATCCAGTGGTTTAGCATCATATATTCCCATGTTATCTGACACTATGGGAGAGATGGATGGACATTATCTTGATTTTGGAACTTATAATCTGACAATAACTATGGCTAACTATTTTATAGAGGTGGATATGGCGATATTCCGATGATATTCCCATGTTCCCATTGTTGGACACCCCCAAAGAAACCCCGCCTTTCCGCGACGGTTCCGCACAACGCAGGGCGCCTTTCCTGCCCCTTCTGCCGTGGTGCGGATGGCTTGGAACGGCTGGATGTTGAGGTGCCAGGGATCGGTGGACGTCCGTGACCGTGGGAACATACTTACCCTCTGGTAATTTAACATAGCTATTGAAAATGGCCATTTATAGTGGATTTTCCCATTGAAAATGGTGATTTTCCATAGTTATGTTAGTTTACCAGAGGGTATGGTTAATGGAATGGTTTATGGAAGGATCATGATGATTTATGTGTGTTTTTTTAGTGGATGGATAAGTTGGATAGCTAATTAGTGGTTAATAATGGTGAATTAATGGTGGAGAAACTATGGAACAATGGTCCAATAATGGTGAAAAACAGTGGTTAACTGGTGACTTCATGGTGAACGAATGGTTGGAAAAGTGGCATTTTCTGGGTAAATTTGATCACGACCGAAGCCTGTTCTCCCGAAGCCTGGAATCATGGTTTAATAAGGGGGATCATCCCAAAATGGCCCAACATTTCAGGTTAGTGAATTATTATCATTTGCCCAGAATAATATACCACACCTAAACAACAAACATTGTCGTCGTTGTTTGGCAAATACCACACGATTTTCATAGGTCATATGTAAAAAAAGCTCGTATGGGTTTGTTTGAAGATAGCGTGCTGGCCTCCCAAATTCCATGCAATGCATTGAAATGTCAATGCCATTATTTGACATTTCTCAATTTTTGGACAATGTATAAATTCTAAAATATGACAGTTTATGATTGGGTGTACCACATTGAAGGCTTTCCCTACAACAAAAAGATGTTGCAAACGTGTTGCAAAGGGCATGGGTCATGCCGGTCATGCCACCTGTGATTTGCCCGGAGACTAGTAATGAAAGATTCGCAGCCTATGATGATATTGGTTGGTGTATAGTTGGGGAATGGTCAATAAATAAACAAGTAAATAATACATATCAGAATATATATATATATTATAATATACATACATAATATAGGGAAGAACCGACCTGCCCACTCAATCGTTTCCTTGGTGCTTTCATTCACATTTTTTGTTGTCCATGCCCTGAAAATGTGGTGACAACCCTGTTTGGGGATGGGGTAAAACCTATCATACCATTACTTCGGGGATGAAGATCCATTAATCTCACCTATTTTGATGCAAACACCAGGGTACTGTTTGTTTTTGACCCAGCGGCATGGTGTTCTTCCCTGGTTGGCATTTGACTTTCCGTTCTTCCCTGGTTGATTGTCCATGTCCTGGACAGAAAGAGGTTTTTTGGCACTTCCAACGCTGGATGTTTCTTCCCATTCTGCCCCTAAACTTATTTAACCAACTGAGAAACAAATGGAGCAACAGGACGTAGCTATACAATTTTTTAAACATCAATGTCTTGTGGGTTTCTATTGAGGTTCAAATCTAGAAAAACCATAGACATGGAGTATCTCAATTGACTCAACAGAACCCCACCATTTTTTTCGATACCACCGTCGTTTTCCGCGCGGGGATTCAACGACCAGGACTCTCCTCCCAGACGCAGTAGATATCGACGCTTCGTGGAGGTCGCAGGGGATTCACCAAGAAAAATGAGAAGAAGCATCCAAGTTGTAGTGGATTTTCCCATTGAAAATTGTGATTTTCCCATTAAAAATGGTGATTTTCCCATTGAACATGGTAATTTATAGTGGATTTTCCCATTAATATATGGATAATATATGGAAAATGTTGATTTATGTCTGGTTGGTGACTGGAACCATGGAATCTTATGACTTTCCATATTAATTGGGGAGAATTTAATCCCGACTGACTCACTCCATCATTTTTCAGAGGGGTAGGTATACCACCAACCAGAAAATGGTTTGTTTTATGCCATCTACAAAAACAAAAAACTGTAAATGGGCATGGCTATGGAACCACAGTTAATTGGTATGTTTTTAATACAAGAGCCTCCATGTTTGGTGCTTCATAATTTTGCGCCATGTCTACAACACTTTGGTTCATGATTCTGTGAAGGCGCAGTTCATAAAGATGCCGCGCTTTGGTTGGTTTGATTATTTGTGTTCACAGGTTGTTCTTAATATGTCCATCCTTATTGTTCATGGTCATCCAATGTGGCTGTGTTTTTTTCCTCCCAGGTTGAAAGTGCCATGCAAATTTGGTGTTGTCGTTTGCGCCTCCATGACATATATCCGTACTTTCTTGAGGCTGCCGGCTGAATTGGTCTACGGGACATTTTGAAGGGAACACCTTAAGGGACAACATGGTCTCTGGGTAAAGACTCCCCAAAAGGGCATTATTGGACCAGCCAGACAGCATCCGAATCCGATCAGGCATTGACTCCTGACATTGACTTGCAGCGTCCGAAGCTAAAAGCACGGAGATGAGCACTGGATGTTTAGTTCCAAAGTTCAGGTTCAAGCTCATTTACGCTCTCCTTGTCTCTTCCATATTTCTGGGTGCTTAGCATTTATTGCCTACCAATACCTATGATGGTTCTTCTATGATTTTCTCCTTTTGATGTTGTTCAATCCCTTTCAGTATAATAGGTTCCATGAAAAATCATTAAAGTCTCCATTTACCCTCTGGTAAACTAACATAGCTATGGAAAATCACCATTTTTAATGGGAAAATCCACTATAAATGGTCATTTTCAATAGCTATTTTGACATAACCAGAGGGTATCTGCATTTTCTCCAGTTTATCTCCTACTTCCCCATCAGTTTATACGTTGATTCACCTCAACACTGGCTCTGGATGAACTGGCCCATTTACCGTAAAATGGTGAATCTTTCCATGGCAAAGTGGAAAATCACCAGAGGTTTCAATGAAATCCTCTGAAAAATCCATGTAAATCCCCATTGATGGTGAAACATGGTAAAAAAAAAACAATCTCGTAAAAACATGCCATAAATTGCCATCAAATGCCATTAAATGCCAATGAAATTTCATCAAATCGGATGAAGTCCCATTAGATTCCAGTAAATCCTTGAACAAAAACAGGGATTTCCACAACAGAAACGATGCAAATCCCTCGAGGTTTGCAGCGTTGCCGCAGTGTACAGCAGCTGGCACCTACCTGTCACCTGGCACCGCGGGAAAGATCTGGATTTCGGGGACTTCACCGAAAAAAAATCCCATGGGATTTGGATGGTTTTCCTAGACCGGCATCAAGGGGCCATGTTAAATAATAAATACCATCTGGTTATTTAACATAGCCATGGAAAGATCCACCATTTTTAATAGGTAAACCATCTATAAATGAGCCGTTTTCCATGGCTATGTTAAATAACCAGAGGGTAGATTTAAATGATCTAAACATTGTGGGCCGTTTTTTTTGGGTCCTTTCAGTTGACAAAACATAGATTGATTCGTGAACAATACAAGAAATGGTGATTTCACGTGGAAAATGAGAGTTAACCAACATAGTGACTTTACCAAGAAAACAAAGTGTCTTCACCAACAAAGATTGGGAACTGATCAAATGAAACCACACTTTCATTGTTTTCATCAACACAGGGGGGGTTAACCAACAATACTGCTAAGGGTTTCTTCTGAATAAGTCTATTTGAGTAACCAAACATGGCTTTATGATGCTTTATGAACAATTAGGATCTAGTAGGATATTGCTAAGGCACATGGACTATTTTAGAAACCAATGGTTTTGGAGTATCGCCATTTTAGGAAACCTCCATAAATACCATGGTCACGTATATGTATACTGTCTATATGTATGCCTGAAATTCAAAACTGGCATGGAACCCCAAAGTTATCCAAAGTTTCTGTCTGGAAGATGATATTTTCCCATTGAACATGGCAAATTAACGAGGGTCGCCTCGTTGGTCAGGGTCACACCTGGAAGCCAAATGATCAGATAACATTTCTTTTGGGTGCTGGACCTCAAATTTCAGGGGTGAAGACATGATTTTTGCAGATCATTTGGGACCAGGTAGCTATTCTGTGTCAAAATCGCAGGTAATCTTTATGTCAACATGCCATATGATATATTAATATATATTTATATATATATATATATATTTATTATTGCATTGCATCAACACATTAGTGGTGGATGATCAAAAGGAAACTACCGGTGAAACCAGCAATCATCTGGAGTCTTCCTTAACGTTGGAACATTTAGAAGATTTAAACCCATGGATCGAGATGATTCATCCTACAAATTTAGAGTAAGCCACGAAAGGATAGACAAGGAATTGACCACTACTGAAGGATGGTACTTTCCTACAATGTGAGGCCCCCCAGTGATGTTTGTTGGTTTATAAACCTCATTAACTATAGTTATTTGCGTACCATAAACCATACCCTCTGGTAATTTAACATAGCTATTGAAAATGGCCATAGAAATAGTGGATTTTCCCATTAATAGCATGGTGGATCTTTCCAGTTCGCTATGTAACAAATTACCAGAGGGTAAAATCCCATTAAATCCCATTCAACCACCATTTTCCTATGGTTTTCCTATGGTTTTCCTATGATTTTCCCAACTTTCCGACTTTTCTTGGGATTTTTTTTGGGCTTGAGGTTTGCTGTGCGTAGCGGTGGCGGCTTGCAACCTCTGCGCGGTCACGTGAGAAAAGTGGTAGCGAAATTGGCCAGGGAGCCATGGGGATTACCATAGGCTACTGAGGATCTGATGTTATGGGGATGTTGTGAAAACATATTGGGATATTATCACCAACAGAAATAAACGAATATGATTTATACATATAGTTATAGTGATTATTTACCCACAATTATGAACATGTCATAATGTTGTTATTATGTTATTGTTCTGCTGTGAATTAAGAGGACACGACAGGAATCGACCATGTAACCGCTCAGAAAATTGTCTACCCTCTGGTGAACTAACATAGCAATGGAAAATCACCATTTTTAATGGGAAAATCCACTATAAATGGCCATTTTCAATTGCTATGTTAGTTCACCAGAGGGTACTACTGTACTCTCAAATGAGGAATATAGCTCACTGGAAAGATCTTAGCCATCTTTGAAGAGACCTATTCAGTTCTCACATGCTCCATGTCGCACTTTCAGCACCGCAAGCATTGAACGACTGCCAAAAGCAATTGCAATGTCATCTCAACTAGACTGGAACTACTGATTGCCGTTTGTTGCGCATGTCTTCAAGGTAATTTGATCCGCAAGGACAGTATCCTTCAAGGCACGAACTCCAATGCAAAGTCGCCCGTGTTTTTTCATGCTTTCCCCAGCAGCTTATAATAGAAGGTAGCATGAATCCATATGAATCCCCAGCAGTTCCTTCTTTTTTCGGAGTTTTCTTTGGACCAAAGATGTTGATTCTTAGCCAATCACTGAAACGAACCTTGAGACTTGCGGCCTGCCATGGGCAGCGGCAGCTCTGCCACACAGCATCAGTTGAATCAGCTGACTTCGGAGGCCATGGTGAAATATGGCTTTGTCTGGAAATAGGATATAACTGTATAACCATAATTAGGGAGCTATAAATAGGGTATAACTCATATCCATCATCCATCATCATCATCATCATCATCATCATCATCATCCATCATCACCATCATCATCATCATCATCCATCATCACCATCATCATCATCATCATTAATCATCATCCATCATCCATCATCACCATCATCATCATCTTCATCATCATCATCATTCACACCATCACATTATCTCATTTCACCTGCCCTTCCCATTGGCTACCTCTTCTGGAAACGTCCGCCACCGTCTTGTGCGGTCAATACGTCAGAAGCTCATACTGACCATCTTGACATTGCATTTGTGCTCAAGGTCAACGTGCCTTGTGTCGAACTGACTCGACCCCACGCCCTACGGGACCACCACCCTCAGCAGCTCTAGCACCACTAGCAGGATAAGCACCACAGCAACAATATCACTGGCACGATTTTGTCAGAAAACAGGTTCAACGAATGTGAGAAACGGTGATGAAACCAAGTCCGCATAGCATGTACCTGGCCAGATCGTAAGATAGCGGTCTCAGCTTGATGCCATCTAGCAGCTTCAATCAGCTTCAACGTCGTAGGAACACTTCCTAATTAGGTGCTTGACATTATCCAGTGATGGAAAAGGCAGATCATGTGTTGTGTTCAAACCCAACCTTTGGAACCAGATTCTAGCCTGCAAGGGCTGGACACCAGCTATCGCCAAAAGACATGAACACCATTGTAGCTTAGCTTTGCTCACAAAAGTTGTTTTCGTGCAGCAGGTGCAAAAGTGAGGCCACAAAAAAATGACGCAATAATCATCAAAGTAAGTTCCTTTGGGTATGAGAGTGGTTTGAGACCATGATGTATTAGGCCAGCCGGATAATAGCTACTGGTTAAGTCATGGTGATGGATGATTAATACAAGGTAGCTCATGATGGATGGCTAATGGCTGCCCAGGGAACCTGTGGAACAACTTCTCCCGCACCTCCCTCTTTGGCCCGGCGCCATGATGCGTTTGGCGGATGGCCCGCTTCAGCACAATGGCGACCAGGTTGGGGGGGTGGAAGAGCCAGAAGTTGGAAACGGATCAGTGTGTTGTTTCCTGTGTTCA
>Ga0126342_10006422_pt1 | contig 20833 bp, 21 predicted proteins | sample Cyp1metagenome_FD_92528 | JGI IMG/M metagenome (GOLD analysis project Ga0126342, IMG submission 92528) | Coral microbial communities from Lord Howe Island, Old Settlement Bay, Australia - Cyphastrea 1 metagenome | ecosystem: Host-associated > Invertebrates > Cnidaria > Coral ...
GCCCAACCCCCCAACAATAAAATGACTAGCCTGACATCAATTTTAAAATTCCAATACATTAAGAATTTCGTTTAAACTATGCACAGGTTCACCAGTTCTAGAGTGGAAATTGCCACGGGGATCATATATATATATATAATATTATATATATAATATTATATAATATAACTAACCTCAATTCTTTACCCAAGCATTGGTGAAGTTAGTACAGTTAGTGGTATTTCTGTAGCTGGACCTCAACATAGCTCCAGTCTCAGTCGCCAGTGCCATAGCTCAAGCGCACCGCCACAGGGTGCCGGCCCGCTGTGCCAGGCTGCGAGATCAGTTCGGGGCTGAAAGTTGAGGACTTGTCTGCGTGGAAAAGATGTTGGTTCCTGGATTTCAGGAGGATTTCCACATCAAAAACTCTTCGAAGTGTATGGGATTTGGGAATTATTAGGAATTTCTGGGATTTCATGGTGATTTATGTTGGCATTATATGGGTTTTTTTATAGGAATTTATGGGATGCAATGGGGCTATATGTTCAACAATAGTGGGATATTTCCATGGATATGGATATGATGCTGGGGCAATCCAACGAGGATTGGCGAGGAAATTCCTGAACAAAACAGGGCGTGTTGATATGCTTTAATGGGAAAATCATCTACCCTCTGGTAAACATACAAAAAGCTATTGAAAATGGCCATAGAAATAGTGAGTTTTCCCATTAAAAATTGTGATTTTCAATAGCTATGTTAAATTACCAGAGGGTACACATGGAAGATGTTTTTGAAATTGCCATGTTTGATTCAGTGAGGGGTGGCTTCAAAAAAACATGTCCGGTGAAATTTCGCGAAAAAAACGCGGCCTGCGGACGATACTTGGGCGTGTGCAGAGAGCATGTAATCTATTGTGTGATCTACGGGGACCCAAAATACTACTAAAACATATCATGTGTTGATATATGTTGTATTCCAATTGAAAAATATGTTCTGAATCCAGAGATCATCCCGGATGTTTTCCCGACGAAGAAGCTCAGGTTTAAGTTGGCAGATTCTTGCTGGTGATTCCTAGCCTAGCCACTAATCTAGTTCTTCCTAACCACTGTCAAAACAACTAAACTGAATAGACAAATAATCCTTGAAGCTCAATTTATCCGAAGACAGTAGAAAAGCAATGATATATAAACATATATAAACCTGATTCAAAATCTGTGAGCCCCCCAAAAAAGAACATCCAAACCAAACCGGCCCCACCTGACCATCTCTCCCTTATCTTCCCCCCATTCCCTCAATCAACACCACATGTTTATTGAAACATAAGTTCATCAAGCATCCCTCCACTTGTTGTGCCAAAATTTCTATAAGTTTATTCTCCAAGTCTTCCTCACCCCCCTTTTTTCCAAAAAACGTGCATTTGCTTAAGGAACCCCAGAAAGTAAAACATATTCTCTATAGATTGCCCAGTCGTACTGGATTTCCCATTAGGAATGTAAAAAGCCATCACTCAACGTTGAGCCGCCCGCCATCTGAAAAATCTCCAGATCGCCAAGCGTCTGACAGCTCTTGCACCTCTTGGAAGGGATCCAAAGGTCCGAAGATCCCGTGTCCAACAAACAGGTCATCTTCTGTGGAGGCGTTCCCACTTCCAGCTGCGCCACCAGCGCATGGCTGCGTGTGATGCTGAGATCCAGCTCCTTCCTGAAACGAATGGTATCCTTGGGAAAAGACCTGTAGAGATACTATATAATCTACAGTATACATGTTCATCATGAGATAGCATATATATAATTATATATATACGTATATATATAATTATATACATGTATATTATATATATATCGTAAATAAAAATGAAACAAAAGAATAACATAGTATACATACCCCAAAAAAAACTATAAAAAACTATTTACATCGTATGCATAAATGTATGCCGTAGTAAATATATATATATATGCATCTACATTGTACATCAGAGCTGATGTATGCACTCCTGAGTCCTAAAGCAAATAACCATACTGAACTGAACGCCTATCCATTTGGTGAGATGATGTGCTGGGTAAAAGGGGCTACCAACGAACCACACCAACGAAAGGCCTTTGTGCGATTGGGATCATAGTTCAACTGGAATTCCCAAACAGAAAAACTGAGCAAACTAGCCACCCAAAAACTTAAGCGTAACAGGCACCCAAGCGTCTTTTGCAGCACCTTGGTCTCCTTCAAATTTCCCAGGACATTTCGATTTACCGCGGGTGTTTTTTTCTCATGTGACAAGGGAACCCAGCGCTGTGCTGTCGCCAGGGAAACATAGGTCAAGGCAAGTGCCAGCAGGCGCTTCACCGCCATGGCGTGCCGAAAAGCCACGAAGATAAGCAGCTGAGGAAAGATCCATACATTGCGAATGGGTACCCCAAGCTATCACAAGAATCAGGTGATCGAAAACTGCTGCTTTGCGGCGTTTGGATGTCCAATACCCCAAAAAAAGTGCGCTTCGGCCAAACAGGCTACCCCTCAAAGGGAAAAAAATTGTCCTGCACTCGAATCATCTGAGCAAAATTTAAAACAGCACAGTGAAAATCCTTTATGCTGGATAGTTTGGGGATCTTAACCATCCAAAGGGATTAAGATCCAACCCATATTATACATCCTCTATGTATAGGAGATATTTCCTGGGGATTCTAATCACCCAGGGGGAATCCACAGTGAAATGAATAATGATAAATCATGATAAATCCCCTATAATTTGGAGAACACACTCTCTAGGTTCAACATCGAACAAGATCATCTTCCTGTTGGATACGGATAAGTCGCCAAATTGTTGGGGGTCCATGTTCAATCTACCTAGACCCTCCAAGTACCCATAAAAAAATTGTAAAACAAATGTTAAAGTACTAAAATCATAGGGGTACACTATGGCAAAATACCATAAAATACCAAGATTTTGTGGCCACTTGTGGTACTTTCAGAGGTCTAGGTAGGGAGCATCATGCCCCTGGCATGCTCTCCCCATCTCCAACTTTTTGCTCCACTCGTCTCCACGGCCACAGCCATGGCTCCCTAACCGCTCCACGACTGGGTTTAACTGGGGACTCAACAGTGAGCTGTTCGTTTCTGATTCACAATGTCACGACTGAAATTGCTGACACTTGGATGTGGGTCAAAATGGAAGACCCAGGGGACCACAGATGTTAGTCTAGTTTAGTATTAACCATCCAATTATTGGGGTACCTAATTTTGACCCATACCCACTTGCTGACCACTTGATGCTTTCCGGGAAAAAACAACAATCAAGATAAGACCACAAAACGTTACAAGAACGGATGACATGCCATGGTTCACTGTAATGCGCGTTAAACATACTGGGTTAGCTGCATCATCCACGTTGATGTTCCGACCGCCATGCCGCTCTCAGAAGTACGAGCTGAGCTCTGCATCCTGTGGAGATGCCATGAGTTCGTCATGTTCCCTATTGGTAAATGGCCCATTAATCATAACTTGGGGTGTATCACCTGTGACCTGTGGTTGCCCAGCCTGCTTGGCAAGCTCAAGCAACATGGGGTCATCAAAGAACTTGTGGACTGACACGTCCTGGCTTGGCTGCTGGAGGTTTCCACACGTAGGAATGTGTTACAATTCTCGCGAGCTTATCAAAAATGACGGTGCTATTATTATGATAACTCCGTATGGATAAAATATAGTAAAACATACATCCATATCGTCCCAACTCTAAATCCATCCATCGCTGGGTATAAAAACCAGACTTTCATATATATATATATATATTATACATATATATCTACATATACTATATATATATGTTGACCTTCAATTCCAGTCCCTTCATCTTTATCACAGCCAAAATTCACAAATCAAACAAATCAGCGACTCATCACCCCCCGTCCTCGCTCAAGCCCTTTCGCCGGCGCATCTTCAGCATGAACTCGCGCGCCAGATGCGGAGCTGGCGCCGGTTCCAAGGGGCGCCTCGGCACAAAGCTCAAAGGCGCCAGCAAACATGACATATTCACCAAGAAGATCAGGGGATTGATTTGGGAAATCATATACATTTAATATATATATACATAGGTATTTATGCATATATATATATATTATATATGAATTTATATATATATTATATTTAATACATATATATTATATATATATTATATATATATATATTATATATATATGTAGTTATGTATATTTATTTATTTATTTATTTATTTATATATATATATAGTAATGTGTAATAATGTGCATATATATATATGCTTAATTGTATATGTATATGCTAGCGGCTGGGAAACCGTACGAGCGTTTTTGCTTTTTTCAGGTGGGGTGGGGTGGGGTAATAACGTTCAGTTGCACTTGCACACTATGGTGATGCTACGCTGTAAGATTTTTCTACCGTCTGCAGTAACCCTTGATGCTACGCTGTAGGATCTTCTCTATCCTTCTTTCTTGCGTGTCTATGTCCAGCCGTGTTACCGCAGACACTCTTCGTGCGATGTGAAGATGTAAAAGAGCCGAAGACTGCAGATAAAATCCTAAAAAAGTCTGATTTTTTCGTAAAATTATTGAAAAAAAATGTACATCCTGCAGAAGCATAATTTGGAACATGGATGTTCAAAAGACGTGGCCAAAACCACACAACATGAACAAAAAATAAATCCCCATGTAATTGAGGACATAAATCATAAAAACATAAATTCTCACGCTGAGAAAATGCTGGAAATACTAGCAAATGAAAAGATGCACACAAAGCTGGATTCAGAAAAAACGTTAAAACGCACGCGCGGTAAACCATCCGCCGGGATGTATATGAAACATACTATATACAGAAAAGAAAAAACATGTGCTTTGCCCATCCATACTGGCTTCCTATAGTCTGTCCATCATACCGAATTTGGGGATTTCCATGCAAGACTGTTGCGTAACACTTACGTGGAACTGCAAAAAAAAGACATCGGACACATACCTGGTTGTGGTAAATTTCAGTAACCAGAGGCTATAAACTACCATCTGGTTATGACTAACATAGCCATGGAAAATCACAATTTTTAATAGGTAAACCATCTATAAATGGGCCATCTATACCATGGCTATGTTAAATAACCAGAGGGTATATCCAGCATGGTAAGACTACTGACCCATTTCTACAACCGATGAACTCGACCAGCACCGGAAAACTGATGTTGGCGTTTGCAATCCCAAAAATCAATTTTGCATCTAGAAAATTCTAGAAACCTATATGAATTCGTGATGGCAAATGGGCCACCATGCCTGGCAAGTATGTGTCACTAAAAAAATTTGATAAAGGCACAATCCATCACAATCCACCCCACCATCTCCGGAATTTGGAGTTGACAAATCATGGCCAGTGAGAAAAATCAATGAAAATCATAGACTTAAGTCATTCACTTGAGGCAATCTCGCAATGGATATGTTCAGACATCTTAGTAGCGGTGGTTTTTTGTAGCCGGCCAGGTGAATCCAAGTGGCAATAGGATTGATCGATCCAAAGGATCACCGGGCACATGCTCCCAGTGATCGAAGAAGGTTTGACACATGGCCTGCGTTGGTCGACGTCGACGTCGACGTCGACGTGTTTTCGCTATGAATTGATGTACAAATGCTTGGCAATGCTATATAATTACACTTGATTGTTTATATGTGTAAGGAGTGCTCATATATATAAAGACACCCTGTCAATGCTTGGCAAATCTATAGTCTATAAATGTCTATAATGCCTGGCAACAATTTGCAAAATGTCTCTTGCCCAAAATGACAGTCTACTTGGAGGGATTACCTAGCCCAAATTCTCTATACTCGATGTATGGGAATCTTTACCAACCTTTAGCAAAAAAACACGCCCATGTTTGACAATTCAGCTCTGTTTCCTGGCCATCTGAAGTCACAGGCATGTTCAAACAAGCATGTTTGAAGCCACCTAGTTAAAGTGAACGTCGTGACTTTGGAAAATTGGTTGCCCTCTCAACTATCGTTCAAGACAATTTGAAACCGGTGGATTTGGACACTCAAAACATTGCATATATATATATATATATTTATACATATGTATATGTATGTATATATATGTACATGTATATATATATATATATTCATACGTATGTAAATATACATATATATATATATATGTGTATAGTATATACATGCATATATATATATATATAAATACTATACATGTATGTACGTATGTCTGTATGTCTGTATGTATGTATGTCTGTCTGTATGTATGTATGTATGTGTATTATATATAATATACCACTCCCATCCACTCCCCTTTCCACGCCAGTCCTGTCCCGAGGTGTGTGTTCTCAAGTCGGTTTCGAAGCCAAAGGATTCCATGGCCGGCAGGTAGGCGTGGACCTGGGATTTACAAGGGATTTACGAGGAAAACAGTGGTTAATATTAGTTAATAAATGCTGGCTATACCCTCTGGTTATTTAACATAGCTATGGTATAGATGGTCCATATATAGATGGTTTACCTATTAAAATGGTGATTTTCCATGGCTATGTTAAATAACCAGATGGTAATAATGGTGAATCATTCATAACAATATTAATGCTTAATGTAAGATCTATTCGGATACATATGGTTACTTCAGATAATTATGTAAGCCATGGCCCGTTTATAGATGATAAACACGATGATTTACCTTGTCTTAAAATGATGATTTTCCATAGCTACTTGAAATTGCCAGAGGGATCCAGGTATGGGAAGACCACAACCAGTGATGGAGTCGACTGGACTCAACGTTTGAGCCATCATAACATATCATTATATTCATGTCTTACCCTCTGGTAATTTAACATAGCTATGGAAAATCACTAGTTTTAATGGGCAAATCCACTATAAATGGCAATTTTCAATAGCTATGTTAAATTACCAGAGGGTAATATATCTTGTTTGAGCATTTTGGACACATCACCTAAAAAAATCGAGTTGTTCCGTGTCTTTCGAATTCACTTCACCAATTTGTTGCCGCCCCGCAGGGCGGACCGAGATGACTGAGACGACCCACCGAGTACATGGGACTTCCTGGCTTTGGCAAATCGCGGATCACATGCCCACGCCTGGCAAAGATCAAAGGCCAAGTTCAGATGTGCTATTTTTATCTGGTTGGTGGTTGAGCCCTACCCCTCTGAAAAATATGCTCGTCAGTTGGGATGATGAACTTCCTCCCAATATATGGAATAATAAAAAATGTTCCAAACCACCAACCAGTGTAGTTTTGATACTTGGATGTCTTGAAGGAAGCCCCTAAAAATGACAAATACGCCCGGAAAATCGATTCCCCAGTCGTGGATTTGGAAAATCAGCCAAATCATCAGCAACTCCAGGAATTGGTGACTTGTCCATCGTTTTCGGGGATTCTATATGCCTTACTATATTACTATAGTGGAACCTAGTGGAACTATATGGATTTCTCAATATTATATGCTTGTGTTTGAAGAAAGAACAATGGACCGAGTGATTTTCTCGTTTTTTTTTCTTAATGTGTTGGGACTTGTTGACTCGGCGTGGGGCAAAATGCCCAGGGGTGAAATGATGCAGATTAATCGCTGACCGATGCAGATGGCTATGAGAGTCTCGTCAGGGGATGCTAAGGAGCGAAAGGCAGTTCCTACTTGAGACTTCCAAAATAAACCTGCCAGCAACCTGAGCCATCAAAAATACCCATCCCATCTAAATTATACTAGTTGGCTGATAAAGTTCCCCACTATGGCTAAGCATAATCCCCAATCACGCAGGTAGTATTAGTATAACATATTATACATCCCTATTTCATAACCAACCACCAACTAGCAACTATATATCCATATCTTCCATAGTTTCAGCCTTAACATGAAAACCCTTTAATTAATCACATGGTGAAGTCGCTTAGAACCACCTATCAACCAGGGAATTTTTACTCCCTGAGACCATTGACCTCCCCCTGTGATCCATCGACCTTCTCGAGAGGACGTTGTAGATTGCTGCCACGCAATCCGCCGGGCATTCGATGTCTGAGAACCTTATTTCGGCATGTCAAATGTCGTTGGGTTAATTTGGAAGGGTTAATATATTGTATATATATAGAATATAGATATATATATATATATATGTATATATTACTGTATATATAAATAATATATATATATACACGTAAATATACGTATATCATGCCGGTGTCTATGTTGATGATGGCCGATCATGGCCCCATTGAAAAGTTGAAAATTGCTGTATGATGGATTAAGTTTTTCTCTCATTAACCGTCTCCTTAGACATTGCCACTGTCAGTCTGATTCATCTATATCAAATGATATCAACCAATGCTGTACAGGCTTGCTCTATCAAAGAAGGCATGAACAAGACAACCTGAAGCAGCTTTGTCTACAATCTAGACCCTCCAAGTACCAACAAAAATGGGGGTATTCTATGGTATTCTACCCTATAATTGTCGTACTTTTACTATCTTTCACCGTTTACAAATGGTCCATCCTTTTGCTCTGGGATCTCTCACATCACAGGCTCCATCAAGCGAGGAGTGGCCAGAAGGAAGGCGGAATAGGCGACCTCGAAAACATACCGCGAAAACACAGCAGCTAGTTGTGAGATGTCGCGATAGCGTAAATAAATAGTGTAGTATAGACATGTATAGAAAAGGACATTACAATCAATACGTTACATATATATCATGAATATTTGATATTGAAACAAGGTCTACAAGAAACTAGTAATTTGAAGGCAAAACAAAACTGGAAAATGATGAGGATGTAATGGACATAATTCCAACACCACCCGGTGTTTCAACAGCGTTGATTTGGCTATATCAATGTATATATATATATAATTATATATAATATAATATAGTATAATATAATACAAAGCAATACAATACAATATAATATAATATAATATAATATATAATATATGATATATAATATAATATATAATATAATATATAATAATATATAATATAATATATAATATAATATATAATATAATATGTGTATATATATATGTATGTTTGCACTTATTCAACCAATAACATTGCTTTGGAAATCGAACATAGAGGCATGCTTGTTCTCGCCAGCAAACACAGGGATATCAACCAGCAATCACAAAAAAAAACCGTTGACTGATCATTGGTTGAGGTATCAGTCCCTAAAATAGCAATAGGCATACTCAATATCCCAAAGTATCCAAAGGGCGGGATTTCCAGAGTCTTGCAGCGCAACATGACAAAGTAATTGACTTCATATGTATAAAGCTTGCAAATTCAACAAGTTGTAGAAAAGTGTTCTTCCCATCCAAAAAAAAAAACGTGTTCCCTTTGGAAGCCACTTTGGTTTGCCGTTGATCCACCTTCTTCCCATGGGCCAACAGTGTCAAAAAGACATCTTTAGGTCTCCCCGCACGGCGAGCGGTGGGAATGATCTGACCTCGAAGCAAAGACAGACTTCTCAAATTCTCAAATGCAATCCGGATAGGCCTAACACCATGACCACCATCACCATCATCAAGAGCAGCAGCAACATCTTCGAGAACAGAAACATCATCAGCAACAACAGAAACAACATCACCAACAACAACAACAACAACAACAACAACAGCAACCACAACCACAACCACAACCACGCCTTTGACATCCCGGTCATCCCCAGTCACCCTTAAAAGGCGCCCGAAACTTCCGAAACTTCCGCCTCCGCCGCGCAAGACCACATCCTCTGCAAGCTGAGCATTGAGGATTTTGAATTTGCAGCTGCGGATTTTCTCCTGGGAACATGGCCATCATGGCTGGCCACTGGGAAATGGCAGAAATAGCTCTGAAGGTAATGGGACTATTGGCTCGGCTATTTCAGCATCCAACGAAATGAGGGACTTTGCAGCAAACCATGTTTGATTACCCAAGGGGATTATGATGTATTGATGTACTCTGATGTACCATGATATACCATGATGTACTATGATGCCCTATGCGTAACTAAAAACTATCCCTAGAACAATCCGACCCTAACCACATGCCCCACCCGGGAAGTAAAAATGTTTTTTTCCATGCAGAAACTAGTTCCTGCATTTTTGGTAGTTACACCTTCCCTTCAGAAAAATCCAAATCTTCGGATATCCACGGCGCCCATCCTTCTCATCAAGATATTGGTTGATTCTTATTCACCACGTTTCATGGATTAAACATGATTAAACTGGTTAGACAAATGGCATCGCCAAGCCTCCTGGGCCAAGAATCCTAATGACTTGGATCGTTGGGTATCGACAAACCCAACATGGGCCCCGTTTGGCATCACTGAGGTCGGCACATCACACAATGGTCCTTCCTTGGTTGCCCATTGGAACCCCTGGATGAGACCTCAGCTCTCAGAGTCGAGGCCTCATCACTTCCACAGGACATAGAAAAATGGACGACGCAGCTACTGATCTCACATGATCTCACTAAAAGATACCAGAAAATGGGTGTGTCTGAAAATGTCGTGTACCCCTTTTTACCCAATGGTTTTGCTGATCATTATCCCTATGAAAAATGGCTATTTCATTGGGAATATACACTATTTTCAGACAAACCCAAATAAACTGCAGTCTTTGTCATGAAACAGGGACACGAAACAAAAAGAAATAGAACTATGACATCCTCCCAAGCTCCCCTGCTGTCTTTACTTTGCGCCAGCAGGCTCTTATTCACCTGTCGTCATCTGGGCGGTCAGTGGTCCTGTGTGTTCATTCTGTTCTCTATCCATCTCCATCCCCACCTCTGTTGGCAAGCTGTCATCCAAAAGGATGTTGGGGCCGTTGACCTGCACATCAAACATGGACGCTGCGCATTATTATGACTCGGGTGTTTAAAGGAAAAAATGACGACCCTTGATCCAACTGGAAACCTGTTTCTACGAAGTATCTTCGAGTGAGTCAAGAAACTGTGCGATCTACTTGATGACATCCGCCTCAGCTTATGTATACTTAATAGTGGTGAACACATGTGTTTTGAACAGATATCCGATGATGAAGGTTCCTCTGTTTGGCATGTGTTTGGCATGATGTAAATGACCTACTCTGCTCTACGCTACTCTTCTCTACCCCTACTCTATCTCTACGATACCTCTACTCTACTTCACGCAGGTGCCAACTGGACACAATGATCTTTGAGCTATGTGACTTCATGATCTCTTAAGGCACATGCCAACTGGACACAATGATCTTTGGGCTAGCGAGAATGTGAAAGTCCGTAACTCGGAGTTTCTCTACGAAACTTCCTTTGATGATATTCCATTGTTGTTTACCCCCGCATGTGAAATACTCCTATTGTACCCATGATCATAGGGGGTTACCGATGCTTGTTGTTCGGTATACGGTATGTCAAATGATTTTCCCCACGTTGTTACCCATATTGTTCCCACGTTGTGCCATGGTCAAAGACCATGGCATGCGTAACACGGTCATCCAACCAGGAACTTGGGAATCCTTAGCCATTGTAATTCCCCATGTCAGTCTATTAATTATAGTGCTATGACCATCTCTCAATGGCCTGTATCAATCCCTCAAAAAGCCTCAGGGCCGAAGGCCCAAATCGATCGGGAAGCCAATAGATCCTGCTTGGAACGCTAACAATGGGGCTGTAACTAATTACCCTCTGGTAAACTAACATAGCTATGGAAAACCACCATTTTTAATAGGTAAATCCACTATAAATGGCCATTTTCAATAGCTATGTTAAATTACCGGAGGGTAATATGAATGCGGGATGGGAGTAGTGATGTTCTCTGCTACTAAAATGTTACCTCCCCAATTGAGCAACACCCTTCGTGGTTGATAGAAATCCGGGCTTGACATTATAGCTATTACATTGATTACATGACCAAGAAATACCAAGAATCAATCGACATGAGACTGAAACAACACTGACAGAACCCATCAGTGAAACAAATACATCCTATTGGGATTTCACCAAAGGACAACCTGGGGATGTGAAGTCCCGCCAATATAAACACAGTCTCTCAACTCAATAGAGTTGCCTGATGTTGCCTCTATGCCAACCAATCGATTTTCAAGCATAGTTACTCTCACTATATATTAATATTAATTCTACTGTCTCGACCAAATTTCATCCATCGCAAATGTGATAATGTGCATGTTGATCCCCCATGAAAGTAGGCAAAATGTTCCTATTCAATTCAACCTGAGAAATGTTTCATCCCGCATGTTTCAAAACGATTTCCGAGTTGATGAACAACTGGGCAGGCTCTTCAAGTATGAATGACACTCATGTGAGCAGTAAACCCTGGTTGGTTGATGATAAGGGATTTAATCCTACCCTTTATATATATATATACATGGTTGGTGGTATACCTACCCCTCTGAAAAATATGAAAGTCAGTTGGGATGATGAACTTCCCAATATATGGAAAGTCATAAAATTCCATGGTTCAATGGTTCCAAACCACCAATCAGATATAAATGATATAGCCATTTAAACCATATTAACCATATACTAATCAGATATTAACCATATTATATATATAGTATTATATTAACCATATTAACCAAACATTTATTATATTAACCATATGTATTAACCATATTATGTTACCATATTATATATAGACGGTATATTGGGGATGATCATCCACTGGGGGTCCCCAAACAATTCCCCCGGTCCCAATCGTAGTTCTTGGTGAAGAAATCACTCATACGTCGCTTCTCCCATTCGATGCTCACCTGCGAAAAACACAACGAGCTGTGAAAAAAGGGTTTAAACATTGGTTGCTGTAGAAAAAAGCCTGTAGAAATGGAGGTTCAAAAAAAAACCAAACATCTTGTCAAACATGGGGATGTGTCTAAAATGTCCATATTGTTCTTTTCCGTATACATACCCAGGGAGATCTAATTTGAACAAGGAATGACCTTAGTGTCGGGCGTAAAAAAATGGTACAATGCATAGCCGCAAACGTGGTTGATCCCGCAGTCCTCATGGTATTTTTGGCAACTAACATAGGCAATTTGTGAGGATGTGTGTTTTTCCAACTATATATATATAATTATAATTATATATATAATTATATATATACGTATATTATATATCAAACTATCAAGCCCACTAGCAAATGAGTACAATGTTTCCGGTTTGAGGGGGACAAATCAGTACATGTTTATCAATTCATCCGTTGAACAAGCACATTAAACGTCAGATGTCAACAAACATCTCTGGCGTCGACAAGTGTGCGACTGAACATTCAATGCAAGAGGCTTGTGAAGTTTGAAATTCGGGACAAAGAATGAGTCTGATGTAATTACTGTATATTGTTTTGTTTATCTTCTGTGCCACTTTGCCAATTGAACCATTGGATATAATTGGAACATTTACTGTCAAGATTAAACCAGCCATCTTTGAATCTTGAAACGGGGTCAAGTTCATAAGCTTGTGTGGCTGTTGAGAGTCCGCCTTTGCTTCCCCCCTCAGTCGCACAGTTCCAGTTCTCTATAGGAGTGCCATTTTCTCACCTATCACAGCAGCTATCGCGTTGGGAGGACCTCGCTTACTTGGATGTTTGTTTCACTTGACAAAGTGTTTGGGGATGGCTGATGAGCCCTACAGTAGATGGGTGACTGAACAAGGGGTTGTTCTTGTATACCGACCCCGCGAAATGGCAGTTCTAATTTTACTAGGAAGGATATGGGAACATGATTACCCTCTGGTAAACTAACATAGCTATTGAAAATGGCCATTTATAGTGGATTTACCCATTAAACATGGTGGACCTTTCCATAGTTATGTTAGTTTACCAGAGGGTATCTATGATGATGAATCACTGGATTTTGGGGTGCCCCATTTTCAGACCAACCCATCTTGGAGCCTTCCCCTTCTCGATATCTTCGCCAAGACCCTTTTCCAGAGGCTCTGCGACCATATAGATCCTGGAATCAGCTGGAGTCAGCATGAATCCCAGAGAAAACTAGGCGATTTTTTTCGGATCCCATGAGGTAGTCATATTAGTGCCATATTAGTGCCACATTGGTGCCATGGGAGCACGTTGCATGGGAGCAAAATTGTGAGCAAAATTTCGTCTTTCTGGTCATCCCACAATAGGAATCCCCCAAGTTTTCAGCGGGCTGCGGAAAAGGAGTCGATGCATGGCACGTATGAAATACCCTCTGGTGAACTAACATAGCAATGGAAAATGGCTATTTATAGTGGATTTTCCCATTAAGAATGGTGATTTTCCATTGCTATGTTAGTTCACCAGAGAGTATTTGGAAAGGAGTTGTAACATCTTGCCTCTCGAAAAATTGCTATGGATTGTTCCTTATGCTACAAAGCATCCTCCGAAATACAAGGATAGATCAACTAAGGATACCCGTTGGAAAACTAGAGTATTATCCTCTGGTTAGCAACCGTGGCAATGGAAAATCCATCATTTATCATCATTTAAAGATGATTAAAACCTATTAAAACCTTCATTTATCAGGGATTGTCCATTACCACGTTTGATTACTGGGGGTACTATTATGGTCCTCAGTTTTGCGAGGCACTCGGATGATCAGTGAAGTCAGGATCTGTAATTGGGTCCCCCTTGGCTCCCGGTACATCCCAAATGTACTTTGGGGGTATTGGTCCAACACGAAACATCTAAGATTAGCTAAGCAAATCTATAGCATATGCTCCCTTTGTTGCTTCTTCCCTCAGATTTTATTGCAACTCATCACTCATCTCCCCATCTATTGACGCCTAGCATCCAACAATTTCATGTTGTGCTTAAAACTGTTACTCAATTTGTAGCTTCACTGGCCCCCCATTTAATAGATTTTAACAGGGAATACATCTCCTGCTCCTTAGCTCTCCCCTCGGATGCCCTCTGGTAAACAGTCCCAAGAAACTGATGGGAAAGATCCGCCATGTTATAGCTGGGTAAATCAACGAACTATAGCTGGGCCATGGCTTCCATTGCAAACTGTGAATGTTTACCAGAGGGTAAATCCCATTAGATCACTATTAAACCACCATAAAATCACCATTTTCCTAGTGGTTAAATCACCATTTTCCTTGCTGACAAGGCACTTGTTCTTCTTGTTGGGCGTCTCCGCGAAACACTTCAGGGAGCTAGTCTCCTTGGCGGCATCCGGGCGGCATCCACGCATCCGCAACGCCGGAAACACGTATCTGAGTGTGATCTTTATGTTGATATCATTATATATACCCATTAAAACTTGCCATTTATAGCAGATTTACCCATTAATAGCATGGTGATGTTCAATAACTATGGTACAAGTATGGTATAATTGTATCTGGTTGGTGGTTTTAACCATCTTGAAAAATATGAGTTCGTCAATGGGAAGGATGACATCCCATATATGAAATGGAAAATAAAAGCCATGTTCCAAACCACCAACCAGATTAGATATCAATATGGAGGTTCCCTAAAATGGGAGGTGCCACCAAATCATGCATTTAAATGGGATTTTCCATTGTACACCAACCATTTTGAGGTACCACCATTTATGGACTCCCCCCATACGATCTAAGGATGTATGATGTTTTAAACAAAGTTAAAGATCAAATTTGTTGGTGCCCAATGTTGATCATACCCATAATGGTACAATTAATTTCATCACAGTTCGTCCAATGAAATCTCGAGAGGAACTTCTGAAACTTATTCCAAACCACAACCCAAACCACCAGCCAACCTTTGATCTTTGACTCCAGGTGAATTATATTTATAAAGATTATTCAGAGCAAGTATCACTTTTTCAGCGAATAGTTTAAGTCATTCAAGACTCTTCGCATCATCTTTCTGGGTAAATTATAATATTTCACTAACCTGAATTAAGGCCATTTGGGGATGATCTCCCTTACTAACCATGATTCCCAGTGAGGGAGAACAGTGAGGTCGTGATCAAATTTACCCAGATACCCTCTGGTAAACTAACATAACTATGGAAAATCACCATTTTCAATGGGAAAATCCACTATTTCTATGGCCATTTACCCAGATCTTTAAATCAAGGCTGTAACCCATCGGCCCAACAAAAAACGTCGCTGGTTAAAATCGTCCCAGGATCCACCACAGTTTCGCAGAACTCCACCACGGGATCGGCGACCTTGATCTCCAAGTCACCGTAGAGCCTGCAACGACATGGGGAAAGACATGGCTTGGAAAATGGCTTGGAACATACATGGAACATGTATGGAAATGTTCCAGTAAAAAAAACTTGGAATGGTTGGAACATGTGTGGAAATGTCTGAAATGTCAAGAGTGGCATCTAGCATCTCAATTGATGCGAAATCCGGGATCCAGCATGAACTGACCCATGGTGACCCCCCTACAAGGTCTGGCTCTCAGAATGGATCAAGTCATGTGAAACTCCTTAAGGGTATCAAGAAAAGCAAAAACATGCACACTGGTACATGGTAAATCCTCCTTCCTGTACTATCCTGTCATGTACACTTTCATATTATGACAATTTAATGCGGATACATCGGTATTCTTGAGTTATCTCCGGTAGCCACTTTCAAATTTAATCCTACCAATCCTGCCAAAATAGGGCACTGTTCATGTTTCTGATCCGTACCAATCATCCCATATGTCAATTCGCTGGACAGCCCCAACCATTTTAGGGCATGAAAAAATCCCAAATCCACCGGTTGATGCGTGTTCCCCAACAAAAACATATTTAAAAACGATTCATGGGATTTCATGGGTTACCCTGTGGTAAACATTCACAGTTTGCTATGGAAAATGACCCATCTATAAATTTATGATTTAATGATTTACCATTTAATTTACCCATGCAATAAAATATATGATCCATGTGATCGATTGGCTTCTTCCGTGTTTTTTTTTACTATCTCCAAATGATGATTTCAGAAAGGATCTTCCCATCAGTGAATGTCCATTAGTGGCTAAACTAAGCCCACTGGGATGATCAGTGACTAACGGCCCAGCTATAGTTCGTTGATTTACCCAGCTATAAAATGGTGGATCTTTCCGTAGGTTTTTGGATGTTTACCAGAGGCTATTCGCTTTCTGAACTATGAGTGGTTTAGTAAGTGACTTACTCAGCACTTACGATCCATGGAATTGCCGACCCTTGATCATCAATGAAAAATTTCCATACTGATGCTTACACCCCGATGGATTTAAATCGCATTTCGTAAAACTACGGAAACAACCAAGGAAATACCAAAGGAAATAACATCTCATTATATTTTATAGTTCTTTTATTGATGGTTTCCCCTCAATTATCCCGTGGAAACCTTCGTAGATCATGCAGGACGCAGTCCAAGTAGACCTCCCCCGTGCCCAGCAAGACGTGCCTTGGCGGTGAGTTCGGGGTTGTGGGGAGGTGGTTATGTTTCAGGGAAAGCTGAAGGGAGGGTTAATTGTATCTGTATATAGATATGATATTGAAATTGTGTATATATATAATAGTAATAATAATAATAAATAATTTTACATATATATATATAATTGTATATAATCATATATAGTAATATATTTCTTTGGGTGCTTACTGTAGTACATCCAGGAAAACTAAGAATAATACAAGTTGATAAGTTGACTTGAACAATCCACTTCACTTCAAATAATCAGCTGATCTGCTTGGTGGTTTCAACCCCCTGAGAAATATACGTTGTTGTCAATGGGGATCATCTTCCCGTTTGTTGGATGGGAAATAACATCACAAATGTCACAAATTCCAAAGCACCAACCAAATATACTTGGACATTGGGGACTTGCTTGGATTTGCTTCCCTATAGATTCCCTAAGTAGTGGATTTTGCATTGGGAAAGTAACAAATCACGGTCACCAAACCCAGGCTTACTACCTTCATCATATTCAATGACACTAAGGTCTTTCTTATCTTTCTTGTCATTACCAATTGCTTGAGGACTTCCTCTATTGCTTCCCCAAGGCCTAAACCAAAGTATTGGACGATTTTGTTCATGTCTTTCAGGCAAGTACCCTAGGGTAAACATACAAAAAAAATATGGAAAACTACTGCTTTCCCTAAATGATTTAGTTTCATGGCGGCTTTTCCACATCTTTTTGTGTCTGTACAGGAGGACAGGTCTCAAAAGCTTAGACAGAAATGGCATCTTGGGGAGGCTCGGAAGTTCGGGATTCTGGACATTCAGGAGGAAACCAGTATCAAACCAATGCTCAAACAATGTAGATATGGGTGATATGCACTACAGTATATAGCTGGTTGGTGGTATATACCTACCCCTCTGAAAAATATGAGTTCGTCAGTTGGGATTGTGACATTCCCAATATATGGAAAGTCATAAAATTCATGTTCCAAACCACCAACCAGATAGAAATTAGTACAAATGTGCAGCATGTTGACCCATTGTGCACTCTCACCTAAAGACAATTTCGTCAACCGAGGCCGGTAATGAACGGTCAGCACCACTGGCCGGTAACAGCACGGCCAAAGATTCCAGGGTTTCTTTCTGGGAACATCCTCCCATGTGGATGCGGACAAATTGGGATAGCAGTCCTAGCCATCACAGCCATTGGTGCGATCATGTTTCAGGTGGCTACGGTAGGACTGCTAACATTTGTGGAACATGTGAAGAAGAACAAGTTCATTGTTCCAAAAAGTGTTATACAGTTATACATTTCTTTCCGATTGAGAGCACCCAAATGATGGAAACATCCAAGTTGCTCGCCACTTTCTTCCACCTGTCAGGTTGCATTCACTTTATCCAATGAAATGGCTATGGGATCCCCTCCAAGAAAAATCCAGGATCATATCACCTCCAGAATCTTAAAAAAGAAACACGGCACCGTCACCAGCGGCTAACACTGGGCACCTTGGTCTTGGACAAGCCATAGGCCTTGTCGATCTTCCTGGATCACCAGTTGGGTGTCATGGAGACGTTTGGCGATCTCCCCGTGACAAACCAGCTATCCTTCCATCCCTTTTTTTACCCTAGATGTGGAACAAAAACAACATGAAAGTAGATAGATTTCCATTGATTTCCTAGGTTTCCCCATGACTTTGCAACATGTCTTTCGATGTTTCCCTCAGTTAATGGCCATCCACAGCTGCCAACCTCAAGCCGTCAACCATCTTTGGCAGCTCCGCGGGCTGCAGAGGCTCAATCGCCACCTTGATGACCTCGGCCGAATTCATGGGGACAGCCACTGAAATGGAAAATATATGGAACATATGGAAACACATATGGGAAATATGAAAAATATATGGAAACTAACTGAAATGTCCATTCACATTTCACTAACTTTTGTTTCAGGGGAAACATATGTATATATATATATATATGGAAAACTAAGCCCCAATAGGAGTGTTTACAGGAAATGACTGGGCAATGTCTTGATCCACTTCAAATGAATGGATCCGTTTTAGTTTTGCGAAGGGATAAGGGATAATAAGGGATAACAAAGCATGCCATGTTTGAGTACCGGAAAGGTCCCCCTCACTGATGTATTGAATACTCCCCAATTTTCACGGCCTCCTTGGCGGCAGACAATCCAGCTGATTTCACTGATACCCTGTGGTTACTTTTCACGTAGCTATTGAAAATATCATGTTTTAAACACGGTAAATCAACACAATGTTTATCATCTATTTCTATGGACCATGGCTTCCATAAACAAAAAAACCAGAGGGTAATCCCCAAGTCATCACCATTTTGACCAGTCGGATTCAAATCATCCCAAAAATAACCACCAAAGGGTATATCCCATTCAATATCTCATCAAATATCCATATATAATGGATTACATGAAATAATATCATAGTATTGATGATTGAAAATATTGATAATTGATATATATATATATATATTGCATCTATCAATATAAATCATATATCCCATTATTATATTTAGTATCCATCAAATCCCCGAAAAAAACAATATCCCATTATATTATATCTCCATCAATATAAATCATAAATATTCAATATCCCATCAAATATAAATGAAGTCTCCAGCTGTTATGAACCAGCCACCTAATCACAAAATCCCCATCCACAGCTCAATCCCTATTCACCGGCCCAGTTATCATCTTAAATCCTTAGTAAATCCCTTTGTAAATCCCTAAGAATCCCTAAGAATCCCTAAGAATCCCTAAAAATCCCTAAGAATCCCTAAGAATCCCTACTAAACCCCACTTTTTGTTGTGGGTTTTCCAACAGTTTTAACTCCCAAAAGATGTTCCCAATGGGAATCTTCAACTGTTTCCCTCTGGGAATCGCAGCTGGTGTGGTGGGGAAGCGAAGAGGTCGGAAAATCTCCACCTGGCGTCGTTCAGGTCGTTGATCGAAATATATCTGGTTGGTGGTATACCTATCTATCTATCTACCTACCTACCTATCTATCTATCTATCTATCTGGTTGGTGGCATACCTACCCCTCTGAAAAATAGATGGAAAATAACAAAGCATGTTCCAAACCACCAACCAAATATATATATATATATGTGGAGGTTTCTTGAAATGGGGGGTACCCCCCAAACCATCCGTTTTAGATGAAGATTTTCCAATATAAACCATATATATATATATACACTGCGGTAAACTAACATAGCTATGGAAAACCACCATTTTATAGCTGGGTAAATCAACTATAAATGGCAATTTTCAATAGCTATGTTAAATTAGCAGAGGGTATATATTGTGAATAAACAACCCATTTGGGAATGGTTGGAATCCCACCTATAAAAATGGTGATGCAGTGATGACTGGGTGATGGTTTATTGTTGTTTTAGGGGTCAACGCCCCGAGGCGGGCGTGGTTTTTTCCACGTTTGTGCTCTTTGGCAGTATACGTGTTTAACGCTCTTGCCGACTGTAAGATGACGCTACGGAAGACAC
>Ga0126342_10006423_pt1 | contig 20831 bp, 16 predicted proteins | sample Cyp1metagenome_FD_92528 | JGI IMG/M metagenome (GOLD analysis project Ga0126342, IMG submission 92528) | Coral microbial communities from Lord Howe Island, Old Settlement Bay, Australia - Cyphastrea 1 metagenome | ecosystem: Host-associated > Invertebrates > Cnidaria > Coral ...
CGATGGCAAGCTCACCCGCTCCAGGCTTCGGTTGAACACATTGCCAAATGTCAAGCTCTGAAGACTCGATGGCAAGCTCACCCGCTCCAGGCTTCGGTTGAACACATTGCCAAATGTCAAGCTTTGAAGACTCGATGGCAAGGTCACCCGCTCCAGGCTTTGGTTGAACGACTTGCCAAAACTCAAGCTTTGAAGACTCGATGGCAAGGTCACCCGCTCCAGGCTTTGGTTGAAGTCAGAGCCAAAATTCAAGCTTTGAAGACTCGATGGCAAGCTCACCCGCTGTAGGCTTCGATTGAAGCTCTCTCCAAAAGTCAGACTTGTGAGGCTGCAGGGGAGATTGTGTAAAGATTCGCCCTGCGTTGCTCCTTCAAGTTTTGTAACACCTTCTAGTGCAAACTCTCTCTCACAACTTTCGAGATGACGGGCATAACGCCATGCTGTGTACAGATTAGTTGGCATGTAGGTGCAGGACAGCACTATGCATCTTCCAACAATCCCTTGCTCTCCCAAGGTTCTATCAAGCGTCAGCTTTGCATTCATGTGATGCACGACCATTCTTGCGCCCTGCTTGCGTGGAAGCTTCTCTGACACCAACCTGCGCGGGTCAGACCCGAACATGGAGCGACTGACGCTCAATGTCACTCCTTCTCCAGTCAAGCACCTAACTTCAAGCTCGACCTCATCAGTTTCATCTGCTGCATCTTTGTCAGTAGATGATGGATCCAGATTGCCATCACGTGCGCGTTTCCCGCCTTTGTCGGTGGGTGATGGGTCTGGGTGGCGGTCTCGTGCACGCTTCATTCGTTGAAAGAATACACACTCACCACGGCGAGTGCAGGCAAAAGGTCATAACGAAAGGAAACATAGAGCTCTACACTTTGAGCCATTTCCAAGCGACACAAAATCATTCTGATGACGACATTTTCGAGGGCTTCACCGGGTTTCAGCCTCGGGTGGAATCCATTTTGGGCCTCCCTTCGTCGCAAATTGTGAAGCTTCGTAGTTGGCTGCGTCCATCGGGAAATTCGAAATCCACTGATTCGCTGTAGATAGAAAATGATTCATTGCTCTTAAAATGACTCTAAAGTGGGGTACAAATATCTAAGTATAATATGTTTATCAACTATTATCAAATGTTTGGATATATGTTTTGGCCAAATCCTCCACATTGCAAAGTCGGGAAGTTTGACTCAACTTCCGCACACTTCCGTCCGACTTCGCACCCGTTGCTGCTGTTCGATGTCGTAAAGGTACAGCTGCCTCCGCTTGTCCCGGAAAATCAAGCCTCGGCAGGGCATTGACCTGATGGGTTTGGCCGGAAAGTGAAGGGAAATTGAAGAAATTGAACTGAAAATGTGGTCATCTGGTTTTTCTATATGAAATGATTGAATGGATTTGCATTAAGCTGACTAAAGGTCAACATATGGAGGGGTCGGAAAAAATGGGGAGCCCAAACACAAGTGGTTCCCCCTGAAAACAATAAACTTTGGATGATCAGAGGGTCCAACATTTGAGAACCCTCTAACATCAAAGCTTCTTTGGAGTTTTCTTGAAACATAAATAGATCCGGGCTTTGTTTCTAAAGTCATTGTTGGGCGGTTCAGTTCAGCCCAGGTTCAATGACTCAAGGTTGACCATCTCCGATCCCGAAAGTGGGGGAGAGAACAAATGCCAGAGGGGAATCTGAAAGAAAATGGGTATACTAAATGGAAAAAAATAATCGGATGTGACCAATCAGACTCGGAAAGAATGATCTTGAATCTTAACAATCAAACTCGGTAGAAAACAGCAAAGAATGTGGGTGATATGTAACACGTAAATGTGCATGGCATGACAGTTGTGGGTGGGTGACCAATATCAACCAAGCACCAACAACGGTCAGAAGCTAACGAAAAGCCGCAGGCATTGGGGACTGACCATGGCGTTCTTGACCATTGTCATTGTGGTTAAACAATAGTGGAACGTGGGTATAGGACAGTAGGAAAAGGAGAGATGGGGGAACGCCAGGTACCTCCTGGCTCTTTATCCAAGTGGGGGATGGTGGCTCTGGAAGATGCAGGTCATACATCAACCTAACCCCAAAACCCTCCAAAATAGAGAATAATCAGTTGGAAACCTACCCTCTGGTAATTTAACATAGCTATTGAAAATCACCATTTTCAATGGGTAAATCCACTATTTCAATGGCCATTTTCAATAGCTATTTTGACATAACCAGAGGGTAACATCATCTAAGCCGCTCTTCGGCATCCTCTTGGGGAGCCCATCAAAATTCATCGGAGATGACGCTTCGAACTAAAGAACTGGTCGCATCCCAAAGGGCCAATTTCGTACCCAGAAACCATGCAAAAGTCGCTGCCTATCCTGTTGAGTTCCAGAACAGAGGACCACCCCAGTTGGAAGTTGGAGTATAAAACCCATCCTGCAGGTACCCTCTGGTTATGTCAAAATAGCTATTGAAAATGGCCATTGAAATAGTGGATTTACCTATTGAAAATGGTGGATCTTTCAATAGCTATTTTGACATAACCAGAGGGTAGCAATCCTCCATCCCCTCTGGCAATCACCAGGTGGCTTTGTTGAAAACCCTAGTTTCTTCATGGGCTTTGTTCATGGGAAAACCCATCGAACCATGGGGGATTCTCCAGCTACCAACTCGCCGTTGTTGCCACGCGGGTGGTAGTAGATGACATTGGACGTGGGCACCGCGCACGGCAAGCTGATACTGAAAAACTTACCATCGACCACAACAATTCCAGAGTCTGAATTGCTGAAAATTTCTGAAATCCTTCGACCTCAGCATTCAGATCCAAATTTAAAGCTGGTGAAATATATCAATATATCCCATAAAAAATATCACCAGTATACTAAGTATACCCCTTAGAAATTTAGCATAGCTATTGAAGATGATCCATTTCCTTCGATGCCTTACCCGCAGCGCCTTCCCAACAACCCACGCTTCAACGTCGCCCAGATGCGGTTGGCGCCATTGGGGTTGAGCTCCTGCGTTTCAGGGCGATCGAAGGGAAAAATTGGGGAATGAAAAATATGGGTGTGTTTCAAAATATGTTTTCTGGTTGGTGGTATACCTACCCCTCTGAAAGATATGAAAGTCAGTTGGGATGATTCTTCCCAATATATGGAAAAATAAAAAATGTGTCAAACCACCAGTAAGTTTTGTATGGGTATGTGTTGTATAAAAAGGTCTAAAAATACACTCATCTCGAAGTAGGTAGAATATGGACATTTACCATGGCGACAGGAAAGTGGCCATATTGGTGGGGATAAAGCTGTAACAATACCATCATGATACTGGTATAGATCAAAACCTTGGAAGCAATTTTGAAAACACGCCAAAAGAGTGAACAGATTTGTGGACCTTCAGAAAGCCCAATATTAAGTGTATATTAGGTTTTGATCCATACCCATACATACATGTCTACATATGTATATATATATATATATGTGTGTGTCTAATGTATGTAATATATATATATACTGTATATGGTGGTAATCATCTTGAGGTAGATACTGTAGAAGATGAGGAAAAAATGGCAAAAAGCCATCAGTAAAATGGAAACATGTTTGAAAATGCCATGTTATGTCTACTTCATGAAGATGACTATAGTAGAATCGGTGTGAACCCCTTGCACATGATAGAATCCGTGTTCAATCTTTTCTGGGGCAACACTTGCACAATGCTCTTTTTTAATTGGTAACTGGTGGGTGTATAGTTTATAGGGGTTCCCACGATCGGTCAGGAAAACTCTGTACCCAGGTAGCATAATCCCCGCAATGATCTAGCTCGCTTTCCTCATCGCTTGATTTGCTGCTTACATGTTATATACCCGCAATGGTAATTTAAGAGTTAGCTAGTGAAAATGGTCATTGAAATAGTTGATTTACCTATTAGACATGGAAAAATCTTCCATCGCTTTTTGTATGTTTTTTGGTATGTTTACCAGAGGGTACATGTGTCTGGGTAAATTATAATATTTCACTAACCTGAATCTTGCGGCCATTTGGGGATGATTTCCCTAAAATAAACCATGATTCCCAGGGTTCGGTCGCAATGAGGTCGTTATAATTTACCTGGAATTTTATATATACCCACTAATGATCAATAATATAGCATAATATAGCCAATTGTTCATCATTCTTCCATAATATGTCCAATAATATATCCAGGGTACATGTGGATATGGGTCAAAATTAGGTACCCCAAAATTATGGATGGTCAATACTAAACTAGACTAACATCTGTGGTCCCCTAGGTCTTCCATTTTGACCCATACCCATATGTCCAGGGTACATGTGTCTATCATTTCTCGGCGGGATTTTTCTCTGGGCCCCGCACCAGCCAATCGATCCGGGTGTCGTGGCTGATCGTGGCTAAGGTGGCGTTCGACACCTGGAGACGTGGCGCTAAAAAGGGTGAGTTCACCATCCAAAACCCAGGGGGGTTACCATAAAACATTTGGATCTCTTGGAAATATATATATATATATGACATATATATATATATATAATGATGTGTATATATATATATATATATGTGTGTGACATATATATATATATATATAAATGACGTGTATATATATATGGTTTAAACAAATCAATGGGATATGTTTCACCAACCTGACCATGATTTTTAGGTGTGTCTGAAAATGGTCTGCCCCAAAAAAATGCTATGTTACAGTGAGACAGTAAGAAGAGAAATGATTATCAACCATCAAATTTGGGTGGTACCCTATTTTGAGACCAACCCGTATATGTGTATATATATATATAGGGGGAATCATCCCCAATTCATGGCATTAAATCTTGAGATTTATGAGATGAATGATCCAGATAGTCAAAAAATGTTTAAAAAAAGTTGCAATCCCAATTCCCCCAATCTTTAGGGGATCACCCCTAGGCTTTTGATCATTGGGAAGTTGCTGATGTTTTTGTGGGGTGCAGTTCCACTAGTACGTGGTGATATGGCACCATAGTTGTAGGGCTTATATCACTTATATATCCTATACTTATAGTTGTGATACCATAGTTGTGATACTATACTTATATCACTTATATCACTTATATATCACTTATAGTTGTGATACCATAGTTATATCCCAACTTCTGGAGGTTACTACTGCACCTCCATGTACTGTGTTGAGCTCCCAGCTTGGGTCAGGAACTGGGTGGCTTTTTGTGGGCTCCATTGACCGAAAAATGATACAGAATCGCCCAAGAATTGAGGGTACCCTACCCGGGAATCGGGGACAAATCCAGGTTGGGGCCAGTGGGGCCAGTGGGGCAATCATCCCTCTATGAATCAACCAATCAGTAGGAAAAGGACATCTATCAACCAAACATTGCCATGGAAAATCCCCCATGGCTGGTTTGATGATCTTCACATGAAAATCTCTCTCTCTCTCTGGGGATGTTCTCATTGAAATCTCCATTGAGTTCAAAAAATTCCATCGAAAAAGGCCTGCGACTTGGAATTGACCAAGATCTGATGGGGCCTACCCGCTACCCCTAAACATGACAAATCTGTTCTACCCTAGCTTGAGATGTTTAGCTAACCAATCTGACTAGCATATGATGTGAGCATCCGGACCAGATCGCAAACGCGGATGGTCATCAGGTCCAACAGATAGGCGATCACCTTCCGTGCCACGGCCGCTTCGAAGAGGACCAGGCACTGTTGGGGGGAAAAAAAAGTGGGATCGCAAGCTTCAAAAGTTGGATGTCCAACCATGAGAATTTGGATGTCAACCATCGGAAATTGGAGTTCAACCATCAGAAATGGGAGTTGAACAGTTCAACCATGACAAGTTGAACAGTTCAACCATGACAAGTTGGATGTCAACCAGCAAAATTTGATGTCAACAATCAGAAATTGGACTTCAACCGCCAATTTTCGCTAGTTCATGGGGATAGCTTGCTGATTGATGGAAACTGAAATGGGATGTTAACCCAAGCTTGGAAGCAGCAAAAAATGGATCTAAGGAAGAACCGTGGAATTGTAAGCAACAAAAATATACAAAAATGGGTTCATGATCCCTAGTTTGGAAGATCATTCTAGTTGGTGACCGCTTGACGGTTGACTACCCCATCCCAAAACCATGGTCATTTGAGATTCTCATCCCGACAGGGCAAAGTAAAATGTTGGAAACCCCAACCACTGCTGGATGATGAGTTGAGATTTTTTAGAAGTACACATAGTTTTACTGTATTGGCCCATTCAGAAACCAGCAACATCTGACCAAAGTCGGCAATTCAACAAATCCATTCCACTCCCCAAAATTCAACAGCATGGACCCAACAAAAATTGGATTGTCCCAGCATAAGTTGTCGAACGTCACCTTCAGTTCTCCCATGGTCGGAGCGTAGACGTCACCCTCTTCCGGGGTGTTGATGCGAACACCTCGTGGCGCCAGGGCCGGAGCGGTGTGGCTTGGTGGGTGACACGGGGCATGGGATAGCCTCACAGATCAGGCTTAATTGTTACTAGTAGTGACTGATTCTAATAGTCGATATAGATCCGATATAGATCGATATAGTCATTTGGGATCCTTTGTATCAGGGGCTGCTATGGCAGCTTTCAATGATGGTTTGATCATTGTTGATTATTGGGAACAGTTCCAAGTTCCATCTATTATGTCCATATCATTATATCTATATATATACAGAAGTATGTACCTCTGGTCTGGCAACTTATAGCTTTCAAAAACCCAATTACCCTCTGGTAATTTAACAGTTTGCTATTGAACATAGCCATTTATCGTTGATTTACCCATTAAAAATTGTGATTTTCCATAGTTATGTTAGTTTACCAGAGGGTAATATAAAATAATAACAATATTTGTTTTGACCCCGCCCTGCGTGCTGCTGCCATGGAACTGAATGGGCCATGCGCAAAGTCCCATTTAATCCCATATATTCCGATTTGATTCACCCAGTATATTCCGAATAAAAAATTGCATGAAAAACCCATTATATCCCATTATATCCAATTAGATCATGAATGTCAAATAATATCCCTCTGATCAACAACTAGTTGCTAGTTCATATCCATTTATTCCATTCTATCCCATTTAAATATCCCATGTTAATCCCATTCATATTCCATATAAGTCCCATGAAAATCCCATTGAAATCCCATGGCATCCAGGAGTCCCCGCTGATGAGGTGCGGAGACATGAACTCCGTCCGCGCCTCAGGGATGGTTCTGTTTCACCAGAAACCACGGGGAAAAAAACAGCAAAAAATAGGGGAATTCTCAACGAACAGATTCTTTTTTTTCAACAGAAATGGGGGATGTTCACCAAAGATTTTTTTGGTTGTGGGCTTTTACTGGGATGAAAAAATCCTATACTTTACCATGTAAACATCCAAACTGGGAATTTTGTCCAAGGAAAAACGGGGAAATTTAACTGAGTTCGTCCCACACATCGATGTGTGCTGGTCAGGTTGGAATTCCAAATTTGCCCAACTGGTTGTGATATGTTGTGATCAATAAAAGACTTGGGCAAATTTGGATTCCAACCTGACCTTGACATAGTTTTTTTCCAACATTTTCAGAGCCAGACAAATTGAGGCCATGAAACTGAAGCAGGGCCTCCATGAAACTGGACCAAAATGGCGGTTTCGGAAACTCTCGAAACTTATGATCCAAGTCTTCAGTCATTTTACGTCCAGGAAAACTAATGCTTTGGGAAACATTTTGATAAAGACCCACTGTCAATTCTAAACCTAAGAATCCAATTCCGCTGTGATGCCCTTTGCGTATCCAATTCCACACCCAGTCTGAGGGCCCCTTACGCAGGCCAAAAGCTCATTGCAGCCGTACTCCACCACAGATAATTCACCGGCCTTGAAAGTCATGACGGCTATCATTTGTCAAAACCTGGACTAGCAACAAAAAACCTGGTTGATTTCAGTCTGGGTCCGTTTCACAGCAGATTGTCGCGTTTTGGGGGGTGCTCTCAGAGTATCCATTTATCCCATTCGTTGCCTCAAGTGGACAACATATCTTGGACAGATTTTTCCCACAACTCGTGGCAACTCGGAGGTCAACAAGGTGTGACCACCAGTTGTTCTTGAAAGTGTGCCGCATAGGCAGAGTCGCATCTACCAAAATCAGCCCTGCAATGTCGTAAATTCATGCTGCGCCCTCTATTGGATGTTAAACGTCCAATCTGAATGCATGTGACTGTCACATATGCTCAAGCCAAGGTAACGCAACAACACACGAGCCATGGGAAAATGCCTCATTTTACCATCCCACTAGAAACGCGTTGATTAGTAACTAAGTAGGTATCCCTATTGTGGTTTCTAATCTTGCAATTAATTACCAAACTATAAAAAAGGAAGTATAATCCACTATAACTCAACTCCTCACCAAGGTATCTTATCGTTTGCTCACATCTTCTCCACCTTAAAGATCATGCAGACTGTGGGGTTGTCAAAGAAGAACTTTTCGTTGCCTGCGGCTTGATGACTTCAACCCATCCCCACTTGCTGCGTCCCCGGTTGAAATATCAGCGCACATGGTTGATAAGCCAATGAAAAAAATGGGGATAAAAGACACGGGCCATTAATCTAACTAGGCAACTAGGCTATAAAATGCTATAAATAGACTACTATACATATAGTATTATGTATATATATATATGTTATAATATATATATAATATATAAATAATAATAATAATATATTATATGATATATATATATAATATATATATAATATAATATAATATAATATAATATAATATAATATAATATATATAATATAAAATATAATATATATATATATATAATATAAAATAAATATAATACATAAAAAATATAATATATATATATACAGATATGTTTTAATATATATATATAACATGTAATATATATAAAATATAGGAAATATATTTAATATATATATAATGTATATTATATTTATTATGTATACGATATATATATATATATGTATGTAATATTTAATATATAACAAATATCATAGAAATAATATATATGTACTTTATATAATATATAATATGTAAAACACATATGTAATATAATATATAATAAGAAATAAAATAAACAAAATAAACCATATTATAGTTTATTTTAGTATCATATCACTTTATGTAATACAAAACAAAATAGTATAATTTAATTTGATATGATATGATATGTGATGAAATAATATAATAGGAAATATAAAATATAACCAAAGATAATTTAATATAATAAAATATGATATGATATGATATAATTTCATAAGATTTCATAAACTAGGATAAAATATGATACAACATAACATACTACAATATGATATAATATAATATGATATGATATTATATAATAGTATAAATTATAACATAGCATAACATAATTGAAGATAATACAATACAATACAATGAAATATGATTTGATATGATATGTTATAATAGAGTATAATATAACAAGATAAGAGATAATATACCATAACATTATATAATAGAACATAGTATGATATATATAATATAATATGATATGATATGATATAATAGAATGAACATATAATTGGGTAAACTATAATATAGTAAAATACAATATAATATAGTATAATATCATGCTATATAGTATGGCAGGATAAAATATAATTTTACATAACATAACAGAATATAATTTGATATGATATAATATTGTTTAATATAACATAACATAATATACTACAATGTAATATATTATAATATGATGAGATAATATAATGTAATATACCATAACATAATATAGGCCATATAACATAATATAATATTATATGATATGTTAAAACATAATATTAATAATATACTAGAATACAATATCATACAATATGATATGATATGATGTGAGATAATAATATATATATAATTCAATACAATTTAAAACAAATATGATATGATATGATTTGATATAATATAACATTAGATTATATATATATATGTGTATATGTACCCTAGGGCAAACTGCTCCACACAGATGTGCAAAACCCATGGGGAAAGCCATTTGGAAAATAGTCGACATTCAGGGTCTATAAACACGATATTTCTGTAAACTTTTGCAGGAGGGTAACACAAAACTTGATTATGATAATAGTGGTTCTCACGGTGATTTCACCAATAAATATGGTGATCTAACCAACAAACATAGTGATCTAACCAACAAAAATAGTTGTCTAACCAACAAAAATGATTTGGTTAATGGGACAATGGGACTATGGAATATATAACCATCGATAATGGCAAGCTAATGGCTTTAAACCTTGGGATTAAGTAAACCTTGGATTAAGCATCAATGATGGGGTGTAGAGCAATAATGATTGTAATTTAACTATCAAAAGACGGTGACTTAACCAACACATATGGTGGTATCAGGAGGATATAATGGGGATACAATTGGATATAGCACCCACCATAATATATACGTACATATATATATATATGTAAATACATATATATACACTGATATATATATATATATACATATATTTAATGTCTGAGGAATTTGTGGTTGGATTGGGGATGTGACTATTGGGGTCGCCTAGTGCTGAAAATAAATCAGAATGGGATATGTAAGCAACCAAAATTTGACTGGAAAAAGTTACGGAATATAACCAAACATGGCTATTGGGAATATAATGAGGATATAATATAGTGGGATACAGTGGGGATATAATGGGATATATAACCAACACAATGGCTATATAATGGCTATACAAAGGCTGTAAAATGGGTCTTTGAACAGAGACAGGGTTGCTGCAGCCTATTTTTCAGGTACGTGAAAGCCATTTGTGGGGGAAAACAACCTTGAAAGGAGTCCCAATTTTCCTGAGTTGTTCCGAAATTTAGAACAATTAGAAGTACTTGGGAGGCTTTCATTTCCCTTCTTTTTCTTTTTTAACAACATCTAGTAAATCCTGAAATGTGATAGGGAGGGATTTATTGATTGATTGAACTCTCCAAATCCCAGTTTACCTTGAATTTAAAACGAATTTATTGACTATAATTCAAGTGTTTTAAAACATAAGTTCACCAAAATTTTAGAAGCGATGTATTGAACTGAACTAACTATCTTAAAACCCCAGTTTAGCACAACATTTTTTTTTGGAAGGGATACATACTACTGACTTTAGTACTAGTTACTAGTTGGTTTTATCGGAATTCGGATGATCCATCTATGCAGAGTCCTGAATTTTATCAGAGTTTGTGTCTTGAGACTGCAAGGTGTGGTGAATTTTCAGAGGACAATAGTCTGACAGCAGATTCCCAACGGTAGCTCCACATCCCTTCTGGTGTCAGGATGCGTTCACAGGCGTTGGCCAATCAGAGCCCTGAGGCTTGGGAGTACTGCCATGGAATCCAGTAGGAATCCAAGGCATCAGAATTTCCAGAAGAGAATTTCCTATGGAAAGTGGAACTTTTTGGTGGGAAATTTCCATCGGTTTTTCCCATGGAAATTTGCAAAAAATACCTACTATGGCAACATGGCCATTTTAAGCCATCCATGGCTCTCAGGTGACACTGGCCCCGACGCTTGGCAGCGTAGAATGGCTACCTGAAAGTGTTGGGAAAACAGAAAAAGGGGTAGAAGATGGTAGAAGTCCAGATTTCCTGATGGTCAAATTCGAAGTTTGGTTTTAAGTTTGGTTTTTGAATGTTTTTGATGATATGTTCCAAATCCCCAAAAGATGTTGTTTCATTCAAGTTCACTCCCCATCTTACAACATGGGCCCCCCCCAAAAGCGTCCCCCCCAACGTGATTGTTGGTGGTTCAGATTTGCCCTTGAAAAACCTCGCGTTGACATATAGATACCTCCAATTACAGTGGATTCTCATGATTTTCTCCTCAAAACAACATCTTCTTGTTGTGATATACCATGATCTACCTATTTCCACAGGGAAATCATGATTATTAGTATGATTTAGTATGCTCCATGATACATTCCATGAAATATACACATCATCATTCCCATGATGTATCCATTGGTCGCTTGGCATCGCAGACCCACGGTCGGTGGCCCAGGACCCGAATAGCTTTGTCCGAGTTTCTGCAGCTCTTGCGCTCCAATGCCGTCACCGTGTGGAAGCCCAGGACTCGCACGTGGAGAGGTGGGATGAAAAAGAAAAACCGAACGGTTGAGAGATATCCGGGGGGATGATGATGATGATGATGATGATGATGATGATCATGAGGATGATGATGATGATGATGATGATGATGATGATGACGATGACGATGATGATGATGATGATGATGATGATCATGAGGATGAGGATGATGATGATGATGATGATGATGATGAGGATGATGATGATGATGATGATGACTATGATGATGAGGATGCGGATGAGGATGAGGATGTTGACGACGAGGATAACGAGGAAGACATCGAGGACGCCAGTGAGTGTCATGCTGATAGATAATTTTCAATTAATGTGGATCAGTTGAAGCGCAGATGAACTGGGTTTTCTCGGCTTCAAGGGTGGGCACCTTTTTTCAGTGAATCTGCAGCAGCAAAGCAGCGTGCAGCGCAGCGTGAAAGTCGGCACGGCTCAGGCACCAGAGGATTCGAATTACCCTTTGAGTTTGTTGTACGCCACATTTCCCGCTGGCAAATTAGACTCCAAACAATACCTGGTTCATGAAGAATAATGTGGTAAAGCAAATCATGAAACATCTTCGGTCTATGGCCTTGGGTCCCAAGTTGGCCTTCGGTATAAGTTTCTTCCATGATTCTCCTGCTGCTGAATTCATGTGAAACAAATTGCCAAGATGAGAGTTTACCAGTTCGAAGAAGCAGTTCTAACAAATTCAACTTTACATTAAAAACCCAACTAAATGGTGGTTTCAATCAATGGGGATACCCCCAAATGGATGGATGGTTTATTTCATGGAAAATCCTGTGTTGGATGAAATTGGATGATTTGGGGGTACCCCCATGACTTAAGAAACCAAAGATCCATAAATGGTCATCAAACTGGTAGACCTCTTAAACTCCAACTATATATGTATATATATATATACCATCTGGTTATTTAACAGTTTGCCATGGAAAATCACCATGCTATTAATAGGTAAACCATCTATAAATGGGCCATATATATGTATATATACATATATACATATATATATATATACATATACATATATATACATATACATATATACATATATATATCTAACTTCTGGTTGGAGGCTGTGAGCTACTTGGCGGATCGTCCTCCAGCCGGTGCGCTGCTGTTGAAAGCGGTGAGCACGGCAGGCATCGCCGACATCACATCGCCATGGAAAAAGAGCATGTTTAATGGGACTTAATGGGATTTCATGGGATTTAATGAAATGTAATGGGATTTCATGGGATTTAATGGGATTTAGCCTCTGGTAATCTAACATAGCTATAGAAAATGGATGAACATGGCCCATTTATGTTTGATTTAGAATATTTTAGAATAATAGCTATGTTAGTCTATCAGAGGGTAAAGCGACCCAAGCCATTTTCCATGGCAAGGTGTTAGATTGCCAAAGGTAGCCAGATTTGACAGGGTAAAACCAAGCATTTCATGGGATTTCAAGGAATTTCATGGAATTTCATGGGATGTATTGACACGTATATATTTGTAAGCAACACCATATACTTGAGTTATAACGGCGTAACAAGCCGACATCACAAGAAATGATAGTTCATACAGGGGTAAGTGTCCCCAAATGGCCGAATCTTTCAAGTTTGTGACGTTTTGTGATTTACCACATTACCACATTATTTAAAGGAGCCGATTTAACCGTTTGCCCCCATATTTCAACAAGTCTTCAACACCAAAAAGATTGAGCAACGGCTCAAATTACCAAACTCTTCGCTAGGATTTTACTTGTTTGTATTTTTTTTGGGGGTTTCACTTTAGGACAATTTGTCTAGTGGCCATGAAAACTCGGATATCTTGAGATGGAACTAGGATGGGACGTAGTAATTTGAACAACGGGGTCAGTAGTTAAGTTGACGAGAAAATCTTTGGAATCACCAAAGATGGGTGGGTCTCCTCATCTGAAGCTAGCAATTTTGCTGCAACGACTCGCTCCGCACTATCATTAGAAGGATGTCAGTTTAGTTTCTTGGAAGGTATGGCCCAACCAACGTTTTGTTGCTTCACATGGCTTTGTTGGTTTGTAGATTGATATGCCGATTCTTTATTGCTTCGCTCTCGAGTGTTTTTTTGGTTAACATTCCATGTCTTGTCGTTTTAGTGCTTCACATCCCATGTGTGGGTAAGAGGGCCGGTATGGTCTAGTGGATAAGACGCATCCCTCATGCGTCAGACCCGAGTTCAATACCCAGGTGCAACACTAGGCGGGCGGGTGGGCCAATACCCCACCCCTGCAGTTAAGGGGATGAGCTAGGGTGTGGTCCGTAAAGAAACACTCACTCCATGTGTAGTTAATCATTTGTTAAGACGCACATTCATTGACATGACATTTGTATATAACAGATATGATATGTATGTATGTATGTATGTATGTATGTATGTATGTATATATATGTACCGTTGTATGCGTGTGTATATATATATATATACATATACGCACAAATGACACACTATTTATACATATGTATATATATATATATATGTATTTGTATATGTATTTTTGTATATCTATATGTGTATGTATGTGTATATGTATCTGTATTATATGTATATATATATATTTACATATATATATATATATTCACATATATGTCTAGTTGGACCACGGCCTTTATAACCACGGCCTTTATAAGGCCGTGGTGTTTTGTACATATCGGGGCGGGTGGGGTGGGGTGGGGAGGGGCATGTAATAACGTTCATGTGAACTTGCGGAGGAAGGACATGCTTGTCTGTGGCTACTGTACATAAATTCTCTGGAACTTTCCACTCCTGCATCATGCCACGTTACTGTAAGTTCTCTGGAACTTTCCACTCGTACCTCATGCTACGTTACTGTAAGTTCTCTTGAACATTCCACTCGTACCTCATGCTACGTTTCTGTAAGTTCTCTTGAACTTTCCACTCATACGTCGTGCTACGTTACTGTAAGTTCTCTGGAACTTTCCACTCATGCGTCATGCCACGCTATGTAAGTTCTCTGGAACTTTCCACTCCTACGTCATGCCACGTTACTGTAAGTTCTCTGGAACTTTCTACTCATGCGTCATGCCACGCTATTGTAAGTTCTCTGGAACTTTCCACTCATACGTCGTGCTATGTTACTGTAAGTTCTCTGGAACTTTCCACTCATGCGTCATGCCACGCTACCGTAAGTTCTCTGGAACCTTCCATGCATACGTCATGCTACGTTACTGTAAGTTCTCTGGAACTTTCCGCTCATACGTCATGCTACGTTACTGTAAGTTCTTTGGAACTTTCCATGCATACGTCATGCTACGCTACTGTAAGTTCTCTTGAACTTTCCACTCATGTGTCATGCTACGTTACACAATATGTGTTCATGTGGTGCTGGCGTTGTACCTTAAACAATCCAGATCCGCAAAGGTTCTTGGAAAAACTCGAAGCGTTGCTGTGACCAACACAGGAATCAAAACATGTCAGGTTGAATATTTTGAGAATTCTCACAAGCCCCAGAAATGGTAGTTTCGTCTAGGCGAAATGCTTGTTTTTGAAAATATGCACCAAAATAAGGGGTTAACGGCCTTAAAAACCACATCAAAACATGTCAGGTCGAATTAGTTTGGGAATTCTCAAAAACCTCAAAAATGGTAGTTTCGTCTAGGCGAAATGCATGTTTTTGAAAATATGCACCAGAATAACGAGGTTAACGGCCTTAAAAATCAAATCAAACAAAATCCTATTGGCACCAGCACATCAAAAATCACCCATGATACACCGTTGATCACAAAAAACCCACGGCCTTCTAAAGGCCGTGTTCCTAGTTACACATATTTATATATATATATATATTTACATATAGGTATATATATATATTCATTTATATTTACGTATATGTATACATATACATCTAGATATACATGTATACATATACATATATTATACACATGTATTTTACATACTATATATTCCCAGAATGAGCATCTGCTGGGTTTTCCCCATGCCCAGCTTCTGCCAGGTGTGGCCTTAGATTCTGCCACGGTGCCAATGTCACAGGAACAGTCCATGGAGACGCTACTGATGTCGCTGGGCAAAATGGGTTGGTAAAAATCCCAGGAAACCCAAGTAGAAAACCGATGAAAACAGATGAAAATGGGGATTACATGGGATTTAGTGGGATTGAAAGTTAGTAAATGGAGAATAACATAGATGTGGAGTTTACCCAGCATGAATGTAGACAGTGTAACTCATTTTCCAGACGGAAAAACATGAACATGAATTTTCCACGTCTATGTTAGCTTACCCGAATGTATAAGTAGGGTAAGGAGGATGAGTCCAGTTGTAACTGGGGTGCTTTTGTCCACTTACTAATTGGGATAGATCACCAGGTGGTCACATTTGTTTTTTTCTCTTTTCGAAGGTGGGCTTAGGTGGGCGACTACTGCGAAGGTGCCTTCTCGCCTCAGTGTGCGAAGGTTCGTTTTTGGTGCGACGTCTCGTGTGGGCGCTTCAAAGACTTGGCAGGCCCAGTATTGGGTGAACTTGGAGGATGTTTTGAAAGGCTGAAACGGTCATTTGGTGAGACTGCATTCATTTTTGGATGTGGCGCCTGGTGCTTGTGTGGCATGGGCAGTGCTTTGGATGCTTCGGCTTTGATTTTTCGTGGCAGGCGCAATACTTGACCTTATGTAAAATAAAAAACCGGAAGACACATGTTTTATTTCATTTTGAGCTGTCATTTTGTCATTTCCCATGGTGTGCAGAGTCTGTGGTGAATTTGCACCACACCATATTTTTTTGGCGCCAATTCACCAAATTTTGTTCTTTCTCATGGCGAGAAACGTTTTCATCTGCTGTAAACGATTGAATGATGTCAAACGCATGGTTTAGTGTAATTTAGTAGAGTTACAGATTCCTGGACCCCCTGCTGGAGGGAAGGTGACACTCTTCCCAAAGATCCCCCAAAAAAATCGGAATGAGTGCCTCTCACTTTTGATCTTGTCAATAGACAAGGCACAATTCCGTGGATCAAAATTCATCCTTTCTGATATTGAATACGATCCAATAGGAGATCAAACATGAATATATCCAAAACATTCCACCAGGGGTTTCGGGGGTCTACTTGGTGATTTCTTAAACTGAATCCCCAAGTCAAAAAGTGGGCTTCAATACTAAGTCATGGTCATGACGACTGGATGATAACTGGGGGTAACCCTCATGACTTAGGACACCTCCATGACTTAGGGTAGCTGCCAAGGCCCGGAAGTCACCAAGGCATCTTTGAGGACGAATCATCACAGTTACCGGCAGAAGTTGGGATTTAGTGGGTTCCGGAAAGCTGGGCGCCAAGTTGGTGTGTGATGGACACTGAAAAGATCCACTTGAACATTTCTATGCATGCCATGCTTAGGCTTCCTTTTATTGGGCGGATAGGGCCACAATTTTCTTGTGATTTGCGAATGGTGAGGGGCAGATATCTATTGACAACCACAGCATCCTAGTCGAATTGGCCAGTGGGTTTGAGGGATAGTCTCTGATCATGGAACATGGTGCATTTGCACGCAGGATCAATTTACCCCAAAATGGGAATTGCCTGGTTCGATTACAAGGTAGGGCACAGTGACACTGACATGGTGTACGATGTATTGTTCAGTCGACAGGGAATGGATGGCTGGTCCGAGCATGATCAGATTCTAAAAATTCTTATCAACCCATCTATCAACCCAACAACCCATCACGACGGGCCATGGGACCAGCAAACACAGCACCGGAGCCCGGAGTGACACGCCATGTGCAGCTGTAGCAGCTTTCTTCGTGGCTTGCAGCTGCTGAAAGGAGGGATTTGACTGGTGCAGTCACATTTTCTCTAACTTTATTATATTAGTGTAACATATGCATATATATATATATATATACGTACATATACACTGCACATGAAGAACTGTTGGTGCGTTTTGATGTTCGAAAAATTGGTTTGAGTCCATTGTTCGCTTTACTGCCTCTGAGGGACTTTTAAGGCACCGACCTTAGATGACCAATATGCTACATCAAATAGATGTCTACAGTACCTAGATTTTTTTCGGCATTGGTATCCTTCAACCAGTGTTTGCTTGTTCTGCTTCGGCAGCAGTTGACTCCTGTCCCAGGAAGTATTCTGGGAGACGAGGAAGACGAGGCACCCGCTTCAAGACACAAGAAGTTGACTTGCACAAGTGATTCAGTCTGCATCCCGCAAGGTTTTTCATTGCAGGTGGGCTACTGTAGTGAGCCTCCATATGTATGCATACATATATATATATTGTATACATATGTATGTATAATCATATAGATATATATAGTATACATAATTGTTTTTGATTCAATAGATTATTTTGTATATATATATGACATACATTTATAGCTATATATATATATATGTATGTACGCATATTATGTAGACTCATGCAGTATCTATGTATCATGTTGGCCTAGTTGAAAATTGTCCTGTCACCGCGAGGCACCACAGGTTTACGGAGATCGATATGCCGATGCCTTGGTTGTGGACCAGTTAGGCGATTTTTATGGATTTTTCGTTGGATATGGTAAAATGATGGGTATCATAGTTGGTATATAGTTATTGGAAAACCGGGGATACGTTCTTCTTTATGGGGATACAAACTAGCAATTGATTCTTGGGTCTGAAAGCGGGATGTACCCTCAATTTGTGTTCATTAAGATATGGAGAACATGGTGATGAATAATCAAATGTTGGGTACCCTATTTAAACAAGGCCATATTGGGGATCCGATTGAACATCAGCAATTATATCCGGGGATTCCCACATTGCCGTTTGCAAAACCTGATATTTGACTGCTAATACTTTCATAAGCTTGTTCCCTCTGACAAATGTAACAAACATGATATGACACCCCGGGCACAGTTTTTTTTAAACCTGAGATGGAGCGGCCTAGTAGATTGGAACTTATATCGGCAAATCTCTGTGCCATTTCTACAGCTGTCGCATAGATCCTGTGGATGTGTGCGGGCAAAGAGGAAGATTCTTGCATCAGAAATAATATGGGGAAGGGTCAAAACCTACTATTACCATATTTTTTGGGAATAAACATTCAGTCACCAGCTATGACTGAAGGTACCATGCGAATTTCCCCCCAATTTTGACTCATCAAATGACGACGCAGCCAGGCCGCGACGAGTTAATTCCTATAGTTGGATGTAGCCACCATAAATCCAACAGCTATTTAGACATTCTAAAACCAATAAATCCAACAGTGATTGAAAATTATAAACCAACAGAAACCGATGGAACTTGCTAGACTGCCATGGCGATGGGTGTGTAGAATGGGAGCACGAACTTGATGCAGCAAGGCTGCTGTTTGGTGCATCTCGGAATGCTTTTCAGGGGTGGTCCCCAGAGTTATGGGGGACACATTTATGGGTCAGTTTTTCATAGGGAAAATGCTGATAAACCTTGAAAAAAGGGATAGCCCATTTTTCAGACACTCCCATGTAAGTTGGCTGTGTAACCCGCAGTAACGAGTTTGATATGATACCAGAAACCCAACTGTTAACCTAGTGAAATAACCAACTTGGGACCACACCTTGGCTGTAGCCTGTTCGCAGCCACCAGGTATGTTTGCTTGGCCCTCTAACCGATGCTCGGTGAGAGTGGTAGTGCTTGTTGCGATCCTGGTGGCCATCAACTTTTTTCCGTTTGTTCGGCCAGGTTTTAGCTTGACCAAACTAGTCTTGAGCGTCGGGGAGACCAACATTTCTGGTGTCAGCTCCCTGACTCCGATTGACCCAACAATCGACCCGACCATCAATCCGACACGACTTGAGATTGGCTTCTTGACCGTCACAAGCACAGAGTCACCCAACTTTCTGGCGCGCTCGTTTGAGGCCATTTTTTATCAAAGTTCCGAAGGTGTCAGTAGCTCAACACTGGGAGACACCACTCTCCGATCGGATCCCACAGTCTCCTTTGGTACTCCCAAGGTTGACAGCGGGAGTGAGCAGGCCACGAATCCAGGGCTTGCAACAGCAACCGAGGGTCCAGATTCCGACGAGGAGCCAGATTCCAATGAGGAGCCGGAGGAGCCGGAGGAGCCGGAGGAGCCGGAGCGGCCGGCTGCTGTAAGCGGATGGAGCGCCGTGGGCCCAGCAGCCAAGTATCATCAGTTGGGCTTCACCCCGCCTCAGCCAAACTTCGTCAAGAACCCGTGGCCGGTGAATGTGGCGATTAGGAACTCTTGTTGCTACAGTGGGATCAGATGCCAAAAAGCTGCACCGAGGTATAGTATCTGGGTTTGAGCTAAGTCTGCCTCAGCATTTTCGGGTGGAAGCTGTTCCAAAAGTGCTGATTGGGATGATTATTACTTTTCCCAAAAGCATCTCCGATGCTTGGGTTCTCGTTTAGTTGGATTTGACGAGAGGGTGGACGGAGGGGAAACCGTGGGAAATAGCTTGGGGAGAGCTGCGTTGGAAGGGAACGGATGGAAGCGACGATTGGGTGGACGGAGGGGAAACCGTGGGAAATAGCATGGGGAGAGTTCTGTGGGGAAGGATCGAGATGGAAGCGACGAGAGGGTGGACGGAAAGGAAACCGTGGGAAATAGCTTGGGGAGAGCTCCGGTGGGAAGGAGCGATACGGGAGTGACGACAGGGTGGACAGAAGGGAAACCGTGGGAAATAGCTTGGGGAGAGCTCCGGTGGGAAGGAG
>Ga0126342_10006424_pt1 | contig 20831 bp, 25 predicted proteins | sample Cyp1metagenome_FD_92528 | JGI IMG/M metagenome (GOLD analysis project Ga0126342, IMG submission 92528) | Coral microbial communities from Lord Howe Island, Old Settlement Bay, Australia - Cyphastrea 1 metagenome | ecosystem: Host-associated > Invertebrates > Cnidaria > Coral ...
CCCACCCCCCCACCCCCCCACCCCATACCCCCCTCCCAAACCACCAAAGATGCATTTCGTATTGCGTTTTTTTCCAGCCCGACACCTTTTAGCCACATTTGGGGGTTAAATGAATTGAACCATCAAAATTGGAGGTTTATAGTCTATAGATGTCTATAGTTCATTTTGCTTCGTGATTTTCTATGATTTTGCTACACATCTGCGGGTTTTTTGGTGACCCATTCCATGCGTTCCTCAGGATGGTGGCTGTCGAAAGGCGGTCCCGACCTCCCGCGAGAGGTGGTCTCCGAGGCCGGCAGCCTGGGGACTTTCCCGTAAAATTTCAGCCAAGCGATTGGTAAAAATGACATTTGTCAATTGTAAACCCATCTAGACCATTGTAAGAATTGTAAGATACAGGACATGTGAAGCTTCATCTATTGATTTACGGTGATAGCAACTTCTTTTCTCCAGCTTTCCCGTTTAACGCAAAAACATCCAAAAATATGTGGGATGTCATCTCCAGGCGATGCTTTCGGCCACAGTACTGGAGTGGAAGGGCTCATTCGGCTGGGCAGCGATGCTCAGCTGGACATCAATGGAGGTTGAACTGTAATGGGCACATCATCTATAAATGGGCCGTTTTCCATAGCTATGTTGAATTACCAGAGGTAACAGCCACAAAAATTGAGATCTCCGCTATAGTTTTCTCATTTACAGTATCACTACTAATATCACTACCTTGTTCTCTTTGTCCAAAGTGTCCATGATCTTTCCTTTCTCAGTGTCAAGATCCTGGGAACTTTTAGCTGAGTCAGGACACAGGACATGACAGGCTTGGCGCAGCTGCAGGTGAAGCTATCACAGCCCTTTGAACATCCAGCCGCCTGGGTCCTATCGTGCCGATATATCCGATATTGTGCCGATGCAGGGAGCTATTGGTAGGGACTTTAGTGACTTTAGTGCTTGTGTCAGATGTGTCAGGCAAATTGCTGTGTGTTTTGGATTGTACTTGTTAACTTCACTTGACATTCAAACTTGTGGTGAGATTCATTCCAGTGTTCTTTCAAACATGTTGTGTCTGGTCCAAATGGCGAGGGCTGGTAATTTGAGCCTTGCCTGCACCACCCCTCACTGCAGCTTTTGGAGCAGACTGAAAAGCTGGACATGTCAGCAATTTAATCCGATTTTCCTGAACGCAAATGAGCCAAACCAGATCAAACCGCACGGCAGTCAATTTAATTCCAAGATTCTTCGTCCAAACGGCTGGTACAAATTGGTACAATGGATCCATGTTGAAACCTGCTCACCTGCAGGGGTTGATCCAAAAAAAAGTCTCCATTTATTGAGATCAAGATCGACACTGAGCGATGGCCAGAGGAAGGTGCGACATTTCATGAATTTCTAGAAGTCCAAAATGGGGTTGCCCCCAAGAAGAAAACCACATCTGTGCCACGTGCCTCGTTTGTCTTCAAGACTGTCCCCGAACATGAATTTGGCTCAATCTATCGATAAGCTTCGCTCAATCCATGGTGTCAGTGGGATGTTAGGATTGCAATGGATTGCAACATAAGTTTCAAGGCATCTCAAGAGTAGAGCTTTTCAGTTGCTACATCAGTTTGTCTGAAAATAGGGTATATTCCCAATTATAGCCATTTAATAGGGATAATGATCATTAACCATTGGGTTTAGGGGTACACTATTTTCAGACACACCCACATCAGTTTTTGTTCATTCATAGATTTTCCCTGATTCTTGGGACCCAATCTGGAGCCAAGGCTCCTTTGATCTGAAAAATGCACTCCAAATCGTGGCAGGGCTTTGAGTGCTTGGCTTGTGCTGTGTGCATTTCTTTGCTTGAAGCTCAGTGACTGTGACAATGCCAATCAAAACAATACCCTCAGGTAAATCAACATAAACCCTGAACATATTCAATTTTTGCTGGAAACTAATCTTCTAACCCCTATCTGGCAGGGTGCATGTTAATTTACTGGAGGGTAAGATTTGCTGCTCTTGCTCTTCTCGTGCGCAGAGTGGCTGGTGCGGGAAACTTTCAGGTGTTCCCAGCTTCTTGTTCCCGGGACACCGAACACGGCCAGTGAGCACCTGGGTAGAAGTGGACTCTGGGAATTGGATGAAGGGTAGGAGAATGGCCGGATTTATTGCTGGACATGGATAGAAATAGATAGACATCAAAGTCAAAATTAACTTTTTTCAAAGTATCAGCTGAGAAGGATGGCTGTAGCTCAAGGGATTGGAATTGCTAGCGGGAGGATTGAAGTAAATACAGTTTGCATGGTTTGCATGGGCCTGGCGTTGCCAGGCCTCATCTCAGCCAGTTTCTTTTGGTGATGCAGACGGCACTTGTTGTGCCTGAAATCTGTGCGGGATAAGTCATATGCGTCAGGTGGCAGCAGATTTGAAGTTGAAGGCATTTGTGATGCACATTTTCCTGTCTGAGGTAGCAGAATTGCCCTCAACGCGGGCTTTGAGAAGGACATGCTGTTGAGCACATCATTTGGGTTGTAAAAATCGTTGCAGAAGGTTTTTCAAAGTTTGAAGACACGCATGTGCCGCACAGAGTTTTGTGTCTGGTTGTTTCCTTGTATTACCCCAGTTTTGGGGCTGAACATGGCTGAACCATCATTTATAGCACCTTGTACTACCCACTATTTCCACTTTTGTAGGCCTGAAACATCATATCGGTTGGATCTGTTGGCCGTGGGTTGTGCAGCCCTCAGGATGAGGATCGGGTGGACTACATGGAGTCGCCCTTTGGTCAGGCAATAGGCTGGCTGGCCAAGGCTGGGTGAGGTGATGACGTGTTCAACATGTGCAAGAGATGGTTGTGCTGGGATGAAGCCAGCAACTTGTCAATGGTTGTATAGATTTGTAATATATTTGTATAGTAAGTATAGGTGTAACATGGTGTAACAAATGGTTGGACAGAAATGGTTGGCTTCGCGGACCCACAACGACATCCCAGTGGTTGAGGCTCTCTCAGAATCGCCTCTCAATGCTGGCAGCTGAGAGCGGATAAGACCAGCACAAGGGAGGTTGTCGTATCGGCAGTTACCCGCTGGTAATCGAACATGGCAGTTGGTAAATTTCTTTATAACTGAAGATCATGAGGTTTTAGTTACTAGATTGAAAGTTTCTGGCCTGAAAGGTCACCTTCGGTCACCATCCCAGTTATTGGCGTGGCAATACTTTGGGAGCTGTGGAGGGTTTCTCACCAGACTTTCCAACCACTTTCCCAACGACGGTCTACCATAACCAGACAGTTGTCGCTGAGGATGCGAAGATTTCCTTCGCCAAGATGCAAGCAGGTGACTACGATGAGGAAGCTGCGCAAAAGAAGTTGGAGGCTGCAGTCTGGGCGATGACAACATCTGCAGCTTGTGAGGGTTGTGAGGGGGTTCACGGGAGCAACGTTTGATTGGAATCCTAATATAGCAGTGTGTCAAAACCTTGTACCCCTGTAGTTCACATCAAAATAGCTGGTAAATGGATGTTCATCCCCCTAAAAATATCTAAAAATGGTATTAATAGGTATTGATCCATATGGTCCATACCCATATGTCGATGCAGCCACCTTTTTCCACTTTCAGGGCTACATTGGAGGTGACAAGGTGGTCATGCTGCTCGACAGCATCGCGTCGACGGGCTCTTGGAGATGATCGAAGTTTGTCACGCCAAGCTGCGACAGACCCGAGCAGTGTTCAAACCACGGTTTAGTGATGACCAAAAAAGGGGTTGTACTATCCAATATAATCCAATATATATATATATATATGTATAAATATATATATATATAATTATATATATATATAATTATAATTATATATATATATATATATGTGGGATGATCACAATCCATCAATTGGGAATCCTATCAACGAACCCTGAAAAGTTGTGCATCACCACGCCAAACGCCCAGGTTTTCTTTCTCCAAATGCCCCTTTTGCATCAAAGCCAAGAAGGAGTTGAACGACATGGGCGTACCTTTCACTGCCCTGGATCTCGATCAGATGGACCAGGAGGTCATTCGAAAGGAATGCTGTTGCAATATCTTGAACCTGTGAAACCATAAATGCAAACAATCAATAAATGGAAATTCCTGCAAGAAAAAGCAAAAATACACACACACATATATAATTACAAGACTTCATTGAATTCCCACTAAAACAGACAGCCGACTAAGATCGCCTAGCATTCTTTTTGGATCTTTGTTCGAAGCTTCGCCAGGGAAAGGAGCTGCGAGCCGAGCTGGCGAAGAAGACGAAACGGACCTCCATGCCCAACATCTTCATCGCGGGTGAAGGAATCGGAGGCCGCGCCTGGGCGCTGCTGGTATGGGTCAAGCCATTTAAAAGGAGCTTAGTGGAGATGGACTGGTCATGTTTAAGCATGTACAATATTGGGGACACCAAATTTTGACCAGAATCCGCAACTCTGCAGCAAGAATATATGGACTAAACGGCCTGTTTGGCTCGTTTTGGTGAGGATTTCTGGGTGTCCCCGCATTTGGGACTGAAACATGGGTCGCGACAGGCTGCAACGATGGACCTGGATTGATGAATCTTGGCTTTCTCTTGGTCAGCATGGTTACAAAGCGCAAACGACTTGGTCAGCATTGGATTTGACTAGAACCGATCAAAGTAATGGGACATGTAGAAAAGGACAAAAAAAGGTTTGCGTATTCCAGCTATTGTTCAATCCGATTCGGGATCCCTCCCTTGGATGTGAGAACTTAGGACTTTGAAGAAAGAAGGGAAGCTGGAGCCCATGCTAAAAGAAGCTGGTGCCATCTGAGATTTTCACCTGACCAGTGAGTCAAGTACTGGGACAGTAGCTCTCATTTAATGGACGAAATCCGATCCATCCAATTATTTAAAAAGATGAGCGTGGAAAACCCCTGATGGTTGGAGTCTGTCCGGATTTCATCCACGTAGACGTAGGATTCAGATCTTGGCTGCGCAGCCCAAGCTGTGCACAGTTTGGTTTGGAGCAGAGAAACACCCCAGAAGTGGAGATGAAAACAGTCGCAGTCCTTGGCCATCCTGGCAGTGTAGAAATCCGTGAGGGATGGCCATCAAATCAAGATGTAATTTCTATCTTTTCCCAAGGCTTCGAGAAGAGAGGGCAAGGCTGGGAAAACGGATAGTGGGACTGGAGGGATGTTTGAAGTTGCTGGGACAAGCAGCTTTGCTGTTTCGGCTTCTTCTTTCAGGCTGGTTTTCGCAAATGCCACCTGACATTTGCACAGGTCTACTTGCATAAGCAGGACCTGAAAGATGGAAAAGAACTTCTGGCAGAAGGAGAGATGGTGCCATGCGACATGTGTTTTTCGTCGTGTTGCTTCTGTTGGATGGAAATGCCTGAAGTCAAATAAATCCTCAGGGAAAAAAGTTAGAACGGGCAACGCTGGCCCCCCAAGAAGCATGTTTCCAGAACTATTTGAACACTGCAGTATTGTCCCGTTTCATCAACCAAAAACCTTCACCCAACCATACAGCAACAACAATCCCCCGAACCATCACCCAAACATAAGCCCATCACCCACCACCCAGCACAGGGTCTTTCAGGGTCTTTCAATTTGAAGCCGCTTTCGGAGCCAGGTCTTTGTTCATCTCTACACGGATTCACACGGCTTGGGGGCTGCAGAGGTGTGGGCAGATGTGGCAGTCCAATGTGCTGGGATGGGATCCAGCCATGGGAGGCTTGATGCTGGCAGGGTGCAGCCGGCTGAAAAAAAGGCCAAGCGCGGCTGCATTGGATCTCCCAAAGGTGGGGGGTTTATGGCTGAAGGAAACTATGAGGAGATCTCCAAGTTGGATCTCTTCTCAAAATTCCAGCCAGCGAATTTTGAAGGCTGACTCATGAGCCACGTGCCAAAGTTGAAGCCTGTCCTATCCATGATGCACCTTCCTGCAGCTGGAGGATATAGCCGACAGATATGGCAGGAAGATCCCCATACTGAGAAAATCCAAGACACCGATGCATTATTAATATCACTTTACAGCTAGAATTCATTCACAAAAAGTGTATCAACACATGAGTTCAGAATATTTGAGATGGACATCCTTTGTGATTCCAAGAACAGAGAGGGTGCTTTTTTTGTGATGCCAAGTGAAGCCACAATTTCAGATCATCCCATTGAGACGTTTGCTGATGCCATGACGAAGCGCGCGGCAGGGACCTTAGCTGCCTTAGCGTCCATGATGAGATGTAGCTGCTAGGATCAACATGGATCAAGAAATTTTCAAGAAACCTATCATAGGCTATCCAACAAATAACTGCTTCCCTTTGGAATAAAAAAAGGTCCGGCAATGAGGTAAAAAAAAACAATACCTACATAGATACCAGCTGAAAACCACCAGCAAACCACCCCCAGCTAAAAATACCTATAGAATCCTATAGATGTCCTGGCACTGGTCCTTCAAAACCCATTGCTGTGAAGGCAGATGGCGAGGTGGTTGAGGCGCCACAGCCAGCCCAAGCGCAGCCTCAGCCGGCGGATGTGCCAGTTCCGCAGGCTGCTCGGTTTGTCGTGGATGTGGGTCAAGCCATGAAAAAATATGCCGTTTTTCTCAATGAAATGTGGCCCAAATCTGGTGACTCATGCATATCATGCATATTTAGTTCATTGAATGTCTACTCTGCAGATATTTTATGTAGTCTGTCTTGCTTGTGTGAGGAACTCTTGCGTGAGGAACTGTTGTGTGAGTTGAGTATGCTGAAATTTTGCACTGATTGCCTTAAACCCGAGAGATTACTCATCAAGGTGTATAGCTTATTCTCATGACCACTACGTCGCATCATGTCGCATCATATTTTAATATTTATTTTTATATACTGTGTCTAATATAGATAATATTTAGAGATGCACATAAACAGCATCATCCATCCATTTCGTTCTATCCATTTCTCTTCCGCCGAATAGAAAGCAGGCCCCAGAAGAACCAGCTCCACCACCGGAAGGCACACCTGGATAGATGGCAAGGAGAATCTCAAGCATCCAGTAGATGGTATTCCCTAACCGTGACCATCCATGATGGTGACCATCAGCCATTTCCAATCTTTTTTTGGGGGGGCGAAGGGAACTTGTTTCATGCAGCACCATGGAGAAAAATCAGACGATTTGCTGTGAGGCTCTTTAGCACATGTGATCCTCTATGGAAGCCCCAATGATGTGAAGATCAAAGCACAGGACTGCGACATGTTGCGACATGCTGCGACATGCTGCGACCCTGAAATCTAGATTGTCAACCCCACCAAATGTGGGTCAGAACTCAAGAATTAAGAATTGAGGGGCGAGCACTCGCTTGTACATGCCGAAATTTCCTCGCTTGTACATTCCGCATTTGACTCGCTTGTACATTCCGATATTTGTGGACATACACATCTACTTGTCTGTTTATCCTTACATACACATCTACTTGTCCTATATTTGTCCCCACCCCACCCCACCCAACCCCACCCCTGGTTCAACGTGTATGCGTGCTAGTGTTTGTGTGCCATTCTTGGTTTGCAAGTGCCAGGGAACGTTAACATCCCACCCCACCCCATCGCCACCCCATCCCGTGGTGCTGGAATGTGTAAGTGAGTGATGTGCAAGTGAGTGAAATCTGGTATGTGGACTTGAGGGCTTTGCCAGACCCGAGAACAGATGATTTTAGTAATAATTTATCACTCTGATGAAAGGGTGTTCCCCAATATATAGTCAGACTTTATGATGGTTGACATTACCAAAAGACGACCAAAAGATGCGACGATCTCCCAGGAGTGGGCCGAACTGTGCACCAAAGATCTGTACAATTCTCTGCTGGTTGTGCTGGATCTCATCCTGGCTCTCAGTGGTCTTCCTGGGGCTGTCACTGAGAAGGATTTAGAGGCCATCCTGGTGGCTGCTTTCGCTGTGGATAATTTTTTTTGCTGGATGGTTTTCATGCAGAAAAAAAAATGCGGAAATATCTTTAGAGATTTCAAAGAGATTTGCAGCAATGATGTTGGAAGCAGAGGTCTGAATGGGTCAGTTGTGTTGGCGTATTGCAATGTCTTGGGTGTGAGTGCAGGCAGAGCCTCACCACCTTGTGTACCTTGGCTTGGTGGACAGATAAATCCTGAAATCTTCAGCAAAATCTACAAAATCCCAGTTAATCCCAGCTTGCAGATTGTTCTTGGTGGATGACCTATATATTTTGAATTATTTTGAGGACCGGTGGGGAAGCTCTGTCATCTGCGCCCCAGGATTAAGCTGCCAGATTGGGTGAAGGATCAAAACTTGGATCCCACGATCTATCCCTTGCTGCCTTCGATTCCAAAGAGTCGCCGCTCCGTGGCGAACCTGGAGAAGTTCATCGCCTTCGGCATTGCCGAGCAGAGACCCGGCACAGTGACGGGGATTGGGAGTTGCCGAGCCGAATGCACCGAAGACTCCTTGTTTGATACCTGGGAAATGGCTCCGAAGCCAGGGAATCCAGGGATTTTGATGACTTTTGATATTGGGCACGCGCATCGCTTTTAATCTTTAGAGGTATTTCACCCGAGATGCAGGACACCAGTTGCGTTTTTTTCTTCCAAGGAGCGGTGCAGCTTTGCTGGACACGCACATGATAGCCCCTTGGCTTCACAGCCTGTGCTGTTTTGTTGCTGGGTCGACTCTGTAGCTTTGTAGATCAGGTCTTAGTATGGGTTCATGGCTTGTAGGCCGCATCAAATATTCCTTGACTTTTAATGCAAAACAATGTTTGGAAGATTTTGGAAGGAGGAATGGTTTGAGCAATCTCACAAAAAGATCCAGTAGAGAGATGGTTTGAATGTGTAAACCTTCCATCGAAAAGCAAAAAACAACATGGTGCTTATCCAAAACACTCAAATCCAGTTGATCCCCGTTTCAATCATCCATTTCAATGGGTTTGAGGCCATATCACGAAAGCTAGCTTCTGCTAGCTGAAGTCCCTCTTGCTTTAGCAAGGTATTGGGGGGGATGGAATCTCCAACTACCCCCCCGCCCTCTCCCCCTCCCCTCCTTTCACAAGCAGTTTGGTCGTGGGCTCAACCCCTCCCGGGACACGGCCAGTAACAGCACCGGCACGATCACTGGTATCCACCCTCTACACTTCGCACTCTGGAGTCCACAGTTTACACGCTAAACTTTACACTCCGCATCTTACACGTTACACTCCACACTCGACATGTTGCACTTACCTGCTAACGCACTTTACACTCCACACTTCACATGCTAAACGTTACACTCCACATTCGACATGTTACACTTAACTGTTAACGCACTTTACACTCCACTCTTTACACGCTAAACTTTACATTCCATACTTTACACTAAACTTTACGCTTCACACTTTACACTTCACACTTTACACTTCGCACTCTGCAGTCCACACTTTACATCCACACTGTACACTTGGCACTCCACACTCTACGTTTACACGTGGCACTCACACTTTAATCTGTACGCTTTCGCACTTTACACTTTACACTTCACGTTAGACCCCCACAACTTTGCCCTTTTCACACTTGACTCTGTATGGAACCTTGGCCTAGCTCCATTGTCATGTTGCGTGCGCACATCTACCTGTCGTCCTGAACTTTCGCCGCTCGCTGCGTTACTTCTTCCCACGCTTCCAAAGGTCCACTCCGGTGCCGACGGTGGACCTGTGAATTTTCCCCTACAATGAGCACTCTGCACTCCGCATTTTACACTCACACTTTACACTCTAAACTTACACGCCACACTTTAGACGCCACACTCCACACTCGACAGCTTACACTCAACTCTTAACGTACTTTACACGCCACAGTTTACACTCTAAACTTTACACTCCACACTTTACACTAAATTTTATCACACTTTACACCCCACACTCTACACTTTACACTTCGCGCTCTACACTTGGCACTCCACATTTTGCTTTTACACGTGGCACTCACACTTCCCAGTCAGTCCAAAGGACGAGTTTAACGCGGCCGTTAGAGTAAAGGACCTAAATGACTACTAAAGGCCTCAAAAAACTAAAAAAAAACAAAAAACACAATTTCCGCACCGTAAGATCAGCAGCAGCCACATAGAGCGGGAACACTCATGAGAAAAATTGGTCACAAAAATGCAAAACCGTGTTTTTTTGCATTTGTTTGCACAAACCGGATTTTGCGGGTTTTTCACGGCCTTTTCACGGGGCTTTCACTCGTTTTTCATTGCCTTTTCACGGTATTTTCACGGTGTCACTATTTTCGCAAATCTCGAAGTTGCACCCTCAATTTTTCAAGCATTGGATATCTTTGGGGGTGGGACCTTGCTCGGCTAAGTCTCACAAAAATACGACCTCAAAAATAATCACATCGAGAAAACCTCAGTCCTAAAGGCCTAGGCCTTTGGCAAAGGCCTAGTTTAGCGAGGACTTGGACAAACAGGGCTTTAAGGTTTAAGCTTTCACACTCTCCACTGTACACTTGACTTTAGACCCTCACAACTTTGCCCTTTTCAAACTTGACGCTGTATGGAACCTTGGCCTTCCATTTTCATGTTGGGTGCGCACATCTACCTGTCGTCGTAAACTGTCGCCTCGCACTGCGTGACGTCTTCCCTCGCTCTTCCAAAGGTCCACTCCGGTGACGAAGGTGGACCTTTGATTTTTCCCGACTCAGTTGTCATGATCTTGTCTATGCTGAATGTCTTCATTTGCTTTGTGGAACAGTAGACAACAATCATATGTTCTCATCCTTGTCCCCTCCAACATACAGACTTCTAACTTCTACCCTCCACTGTCCCCCCTCCCCAGGGCTACCCAAAAGAGACCGCCGCTGCGCTACCTTCTGTGTTTCATGCCCATCACACTGCCAAGCTAGCTTTCGTCCCTTACCCCTTGCCCTCAAGTATTGTCCTTTTCCCATCTTTTTCCATTTTTTGCTTGTTCACTGGAGGGTTAAGCCCTTACTGGCCGTTGCTCAACGGCACATCGCCTGGTTGAGGCTTCCCTGACGGCCTGGTTGCTGGTGCTGCCCAACGCTGCCATTCGCTCAGTGCGGCACGTCAGCACCATCGTGGCCCTGTCTGTGGCGGAGGCGCCACTTCCAGGGCCGTTGGACTGTGGATCCACTTTGATGTTTTTTTTTTCGTTTGGAAAAATATGTCTGAAGTATCCAACCTTATCCAATCTTGTCCAAGTTTTGTCAAGGTTTCTGAGTATCCCATATTTTTTGGGGCTCTTGTTGCGGTTGAAACTTGATGAAACTTGATGAAACGTTGGCCATGACCCTCAGGCCTTGGGGCATCACTTCCAGTCACTGAGCCGGACCCACGAAACCTTAGCACGGCAGCTGGCCAGTCATCGGGAGCTTGGCACCCTCATCCAGCGCCAGGCTGCTGAGGGGGGAGATATGTCAGGTAGAAATCATGCAGAATCATCTCAATGATCATCCAATTTGATGATTTTTTAAATGATACTTTCTTTGGGGATCAATTTAAATAATTCGATCCAACTGATCCAACCCAACATTTCGGGGAGGAATGCTGGGGTGTCAGAAGAAGTGTAGGATCATTTTTGGACATGTTCTTCATCCTGCTGATGATTTCTGAAACGTCTCAGCATAGGCCCTAGGCCCTAGGCATAGTCCATTCCAGTTGCTTGAATTGATGTCCCATCCACATGGCGTGACAGCATCCACCAGCGAGTGTACCTTGTAGACCCGTACGAACAACAGCCTTGGAAGCAACACCAGCATACCACAGCCTAGACCAACTGACATTTTGCCAAGAGTTGAGCAGTTGGCAACCTCTCCCAATGACCACCCCTTAACGTTTTTATTTTTTAGTCATGCTCACACCCATGTGTATCCCCATCTATTCACCACGGATGTTTTGGATCCCCTCCAGGAGCAGGTGCTGAAGCGTGACGTCCCCTGGCATGAGCTGTTGTCCCTTAAAGGGTTTTGATCCAGATGATCTATCTGATCTATCTGATAGGAATCTATCCCCCATCCGGGGCCCCATCCGCAACAAAAAAGGGAGCTGGGAAGCTGATTCCTTGTGGAGATGGGGATCTCATCGTGTGCCGAGGTGGTAAGTTCCGCCAACCACGCAAAGGAGATGAATCGGGCACGAAATCAGCTGCTTGAAACCATCATCCCACTGCGTAGTCGTCTGGGAGCTCAGTTGACTGGACAGAACGGGTGTCCACTGAACCGTTAGTTGATGATTCCTATTGGTTTCCATTGGTTTCCACTAGTCATCATAGTCACCATCAGAAGTTTTAATTTTGACGTTGATGGCTTAATGGCTTGATGGCTCAGGTGATGTGAGTGAAGTGATCCGGGTGTACACCTTGGGTCAGCTGGATCGATTGATGAAGATGGATCCAGAGATGTACATGCAGAACAAGTGGACAGCTCGAGTGTTCCTGATGCTCCACGACCCTCATGTACCTTGGACATGTTCGGACCAAGTTCTTCATGAAGGGGCCCGCAAACAGAGAAACTTATTTTCCAACGATTTTTCAGGATAGACGATGACTTTTCCAGTCTCTTTGGCAACTTGAAACGGGCTGAGCCGAGGTGGAAGTGAGGCTGAAAGCGCTGAGTGTTGGGATCTCAAACTTGGGACCAGAGGAGCAGGTTGTCAACTTTGGATGGTTTGATAATGACTTTTATGAAGGACTGGATTATTTTTCAAGAACTTTTGCAGATAGAATGTCCCCTTTCCTTTGGTTTTGGAGACCTCAACAGAGATATTTACATTGTGGGATGTATCTGTGCTATGATTTGAATTTGATCGTCGCAGACATACAATCAAACATCCAAGTTTGACTCTTGACTTTGCTTGGCCTTTCATTTTTCATTGGACGTCTTTGTCTGACGCAGTTGTGCCGTGGAAACGAGTGTGACACGTACATTTACACCAGACCATGCCTGTAGGAATCGTTCCTGCAGGTGGAAAAAAACATCTTTTGGACTTTTTTGCTGGTTTCTAGCAGATTTCTATATTAGATGTCTGAAAATGGGGTGTACCATATACCCTCCAAATCACCATGTTCATGGCGATCATCTTAATAAAAGTTCATCATTACATAGTCATAATCCATTCTGATCCATTCAACTTGGGGTACCAGATTTTCTCTGGCGTGCAGGTCATGACCCAATGGTATGCACCAGACAAGAAGAAGTCAGCAGCTGTAAAGGACAGATCGGAGAGTCTGCAAGAGGCATATGTTTTTTCCAGATTTATATCAGTTATTCAGTTATATGTCTGGAACATATTGTTGATGATATCAGTTATGTATAACATATATATATAATTATATAATTATATATTATATATATATTATATATATTATGTTTTTTCTCCCAGATCATTGATCATATCAGTAATGTCTGGAACATATTGTTGATGATATCAGTTATGTATGGGATTTCCCCATATCATATCATGTTGATTATATCAGTTGTATCCCATCAAAGAATATCGAATATGCAACATACATGCCTTTTATCGAGTTGATTTGATGGAACATGTTGTGGGTTTAATCCTATCCTATCCCGATTCCATGCTTGAAAGATTCATTTTCCCCATCAACATATTCTTAAACTGCCATTATAAGACCATAAAATGGTTGGTTTTATCCCCAATAGTAGTTGTTCAGATGATCTCAAATATCGCCTCATAGGAGGTTATTACTGTTGAGGCTACTCTCCCCCGTTGTTCCCAAATATCTCAAGTACCCTTCATGACATAATCTCATTCCCCTAATATTGAAAACTCCCTTGGTTTAGCGTTGGATCTGTTCATTCTGGGTCGCATAGGGTGGTAGGTACTGGAAGGGATGATTTACGTTGTTTATACATCCCTTTCCTAATCAAATACCCCTATATCCCAAGTACTTGTAAATCAATACATACATACATGAATGAATGAATAAATAAATGAATGCATGAATCAATGAATAAATAAATAAGTATGAATAAGTGAATGAATGAAACTAAATGAACCACACACACATAATATATATATATATGTACATACCCATACAAAAACTTGCTTATACACATCCATGGAATTTATAGGGACTCCTAATGATGGAACCCCCATTCCCATAAGCTTTCCATACGGAATAGGGGTTTCTGAAATGGGAGTCCCTATCAATTCCACTAACAGTGATACAATTCCTAAAGCTAACCTTCTGAATATATGAACATATATACACATACATACATTTGGAGATGATATCCCCAGCTGGTTGCGATCCAAATAGATGCCAGGAACAGTTGGCCAAGTTCGGTCGCAGCGCCTTGCCGCATCTCTTGGAGCGTGTGGCCGATGTGGATCCGCGCGTGGCGGCCTCTGCAGTGCGCTGCTTGAAGCAGCAGACCTTGACGGAGATGCTGAAGGAACCGGAGGGGATGGTGGGGATGGTAAGCCAATATATATATACATATATACATAGATCTATTTATGTAATTTTATGTCTCAATATTTATGTATATTTATGTATCAATCTCCACACATCAATCTCTATATCTATATCTATATATATACGCAATCTTTATTTGTTCATCTATAAGGCTTTGACTAGCTTTGTCTGCAAATGGGATACTGGATACTCTGATTCCACTTTTGACCCAAATAGCGATTGTTGAGCACACCCTATTTTTTCGACAAACCCTCATAGTCTGAAGTATGTATCTGTATAAATGAGTATATAGACATATATATATAGATAAACATATAGATAGACACGTAAATCAATTAATTAATTCGTAAATAAACAAAGAGATCGATAGATAATAAATAATCAAATGAATCAATAAATGGATAGACAAATGAATAAATAATAAATAAGCACACATATACATGCATTGAGATATGTAGATATGTCTACGTGTAGCATCTTCAACAAAAATATGCCGGTTTCATTTTTCCGAGGACATGGTGAATGGATGGAGATAGAACTGTTGAAATTGAGAGTTGGGTGGGTTTGGAACTAGACAACAACTGCAGGTATGGTTTACAAATGTGGTGCCGAAAAGACCTACGAATGGCTTGCCTTGTTTAGTGCGAGACCATCAAATTTGGGGTTCAATACTTTTGAGATAGCTAACTGGACACTTACTATGGGGATGCCGCAACCAGAAATTAGGATACAAGGAAACATCGTGGTATTGGTAATCATCAGAACTGGGCCATAGTGATGTATCGTTACCAAATCTCCCATGAAGACGGCTTGTTTTTTTTTGAATGAGTCCAGTCTATCCTCTGCTATAGTCTTTGGATTTAAAAGAAGAACTAAGGTGAAAATCCCCACTAAACCACGAATTGAAGCACCCCCTAGTGGGGTGAAGCAGAGCACAGCTGATCTCCAGGAAGAAGAGTTCGACAACGTCGCCAATATGGTGATTGGAAGTCGTGATGTAGTTGTTAGCCGGGCTCTTGGACAGTTCAGAAATAATGTGAGTGGAACATAGTGGAACTTCCGTTTCATTTCGAAGTTTTTTTCACACTCATTCAGATGATCCAATCGTTGCAGCGTCACGTCTTGGGAGGAGAAGAGGCAGCGCTCTTCATCAATGCTCACGTCTTCCAAGATCCAGGCATTTGTGCCAAAGAAAAGCCCAAGACCAGGCGAGGAGACAAGGACTGAAAAATCATCGCGAAGCTGGGTTAAAGCGAACAGTTACAGGACCCCCTTACATTTGGACCGTAAAAGCCACACTTAAATCAACCCAATCATATCAGGGTGTTTCACCGTGAAGCTGCTAAGTTGGTGGCCTAGAGCCAATTACACATCCGGTGAGGATGGCAACATTCACACAGAAGCCTGAAACACGGCAGAAGTACAAGCACCACGCAAACAAACATGAGAGGAAAGAAGAAACTCAGAAGTAAACAATCATGGATGTAACCATCAATTCCAAGTAGGGAGGGGTACCATCATTTTTCATGGCAAATCCCGCTATTTTTTTCGGGGATGATCCGGCCATGACATCAGATGTCCTGCAGGAGGATGGTGGCCGTGGCGATGTGGAAGACGACAACCTGCCGGCCGCAGATCCGGTGCGGGATCTCCACAACTCCGAGACCGCAATCTCCATGTCTCTTGGAGAAGTGATGCCATGTGCCAAGTTGGGTGAGAAACAGACTATATCAATCTATATCAGACTATACTATAGGAATGTCATCGAATGTCCCAATGGATCAGTGAATGGATTATCTGATGATCCAATTTTTCACGATGGCAGTATTTGTCACCCCATCCATCCAATGGATCAGATAGTGGGCCTATGTTCAGAGTGCTGTGGGCACTTGGGTGGCCCTCCGACCGTGCTGTCTCGCACCCTACCCCTTGAGGTTTACCCTGAAATCCCGATGGACGCAACAGAAACACCAAGTTGTGGCAACTGGAGCAGATAGGTATCCAGTTGACCACTGTTTTTCAAGACGCAGTTGAATGGTCGCTGCATTCAACAAAAGCAACTAATATTTCCGATTCCATTTTCATTGATTTTTGAGCTGCAAGTGATCCAGCCGTTAATGGCTGCAGATTGTACTTGGGAGGGCTGACTCGTTCCAACCAGTTGAGGCTTGTGGAGTACATCGAAAACTACATGGATGGCAAGCTACGCATCATTGAACGCACCTTGGTAGCTTTAGAAAGTGTGGCAAGTAGGTTTAGATTGGACTTCTTCACGAATGGGTCCCTACTCGATATGAGTTGGCTTGAAACTAGGGCGTAAGTCGAGGTAAGAAGGAGTTCATTGGGATTACAAGCCCACTCATAGCAGTGATCCATTGATAAGTCACCTGTCACCCCTGAGCCAGGTTTGGTTGGTGCCTTTTGGCCTCGTTCGCCTGCCTTGTCGCACTGGAGCACCATCATGAACCTGTGCCTGGTGGGGGAAGGCACACGAGTAGGGATGGAGCCTATCACCAGCAAACAGCGACTCTACTTGTTGTACATCTTGGAGGCGGCTGTGAGGCGGCTGGGAGTGTTGGGCTGGGGGGCTGGGAGATGTCTAAAGATGGATCTCCAAGACTGCCAATAGGATTATATTAATGATTATATAGCTGAAAAAATGACGAATGGCAAACCTTTCTATTTGGTCATCTGCTTGCAGCATCCCAGCCGTTTAGAAATCTGTCAAATTCTGAATCTCATCTTCACAAGTGCTCCCGCGGGAACTTCAAACCTTCAACATCACCTCAAAACATGGCTGTTAGAATTTCGGATCTCCTCAATGGCGATATTCAAACAGGGACATTTGGATGTGGTTTAAGGCCCTCACCGCAGAAAGTGATTGTTTTTGGTGGCAAAAAGCATTATTCGATTTTTCAGCACCCAAGTTTGACCCATCGACATTTGCGTATGAGTCAAACAGTGTATGTAGCAAGAGGCCAACAAAAATTGGTAGCTTTCCCGTATAGAAATCATCCAATGATTCAGTTCTTGTGGTATGTATCATTGTGATTCCTATAATATCCTATCATGATGATCATCATTATTATTACTCTTATTGTTATTTTAATTGTTTTTAGTATTGAATAACTTTAATTTATCGAACTTAGCATGAAACCCATTTGGATAGTCACCAGCCAGGCGGGCGGAGGATGAGGCACGCAATGCCCGGCCCAGCGAGAAAGATGAGACCGCCACGCGGATGAACGAGGCCGGCGCTCAGGGTGTGGCTCCTAGGATGTGAATTCGGTGGTTGAACATCTTAACTGGAAAGATCTGGAAAGCATGGATTTTACCACGACATGTCAGGTTATTCCGAATTCCCCAAATTCTGTGGTTTCTTTTTCCATCTTTTTCCCGATTTGGGTGATTTTGGTGGAAAATCCAGCGTTGATTGATGGATATTGTACCAAACGCACCAATGGATCCAAGACATAGGTGGTTTGTTGTAGTAAGCCATCCATTTGGAGGTAGGGTTGAACACAAAATGACCCATACCCCGATGTTTTTCCATGGTTTTTCCCTAGATTTCCCAACAGATTGGGTTTGAGAGCCAGGTTAGCTATCCCTTGCCCTTGCGAGGCGTGCATGCAGATCATCCCTGAGATGCCAAGGTTAATGGACATTTGCAGACCCGAGGCTGGGGTGACCTTCCTGGATTTTATGGTGAAATTAAGGGAACGGTTTATCGGAAACATTTTTTTTTCTACCATGGTTTATGTAGAGTGTGTCTGGGGTTTCTGTGGATTTTCTTCTGAAACCAATGGATGGACGAAATAGGCAGGATTGTATCATATTGATTCATATTGTATCACCTATACAGATTAACCGCCTGCATAGAGTAGAGATTCAGAGGGCTGTTCCAAGAAGCATAGGCATCATAGGGTGCACCATGTATCAACTCTACTGGTCGAGATTGCGCTTACCCTCCGATAATTCAACATAGCCATTGAAAATCGCTCATCTATAGATGGTTTACCTCTAAACCATGGTCATTTTCCACTGCCGTGTGAATTTACCAGATGGTGTTTTTTTCCTGAGTAGTTTGGCAGGAGGAACAGTTCCTGCTGCTGATGCATGTGTGCAAGATCCTGGTGGAGTATGCTGTTCAAAGTTCTCAGAGCCAGGCAAGGAGATGAGGGGCAGGCTTCCAAGGTTCCAACAACCCGAAGTACCACGGAACACCTTGGGTGCTAGTTATATGCGTCTTTGTGGATGAAACTCGCATAAGATTCCCATTTCATCACTTTTAGTCATTTGATCTTATTTTCAAATCTTTTTGCTTCGTGGTTTACAACGGGTTCGAGTCTTTTTCTGCTTCGCATCCCTTGGGAAGACGGTTCCCCCCAGCCGCCCAGTCATCTGGCAGGTGCTGGTGAATTCCAAGGTCCTTTGTCAAGGCCTGCGGAAAGCCATTGAGGACGTTTCTCCCATGGAGACCATGAAAAACAGCAGCTCGGCCATCCAAGGTGTCCTCTGAATGGGCTGGCTGTATGGGCTGAATGGGCTGAAGGTTGAAACAGGCAACTTCATGAAGCTTTAAAAGCACATTGTATGATGACCAAGTTCATTGCTCAGTTTTCATCGGTGATTTCAAGTGGATGTCATGGGGACGTCACCTTCGGATTGGAACTGGAGAAATGGTAGCCCAGAGCTTCACCTGAGGCGCCGACAGCTTGCTGGCCTTAGCCAAGTGCTTTGAGGAAGCAAAGAACACCTTTCTGGATCTCTCCAAGCAGGTGCAACCACAACATGTGCTACAGATGCAGTGCCTTTTTACGGCATCGGAGTTTGTGTCGTTTTGTTGCTTTCCATCTCTTTTCTCGTGTTTCGAACTAGAGGTATTTTGGACAGCAGTACGTAAGGCTGCGGACGAGTTCCCCGCTATCATAAGACTGCTGCTAAGTCACAACAGCGGATGGATTTATCGCGCATAGGTAGGCAAATGGCCCAAATAGCTCTTTTGCAGACAAGAAATTACTAGCCTCTCGCAGGCTCATTTTTCAATAAGCTTCCCTTCTGGCAATCTCACCAGAAAATCCAATTTTTGCAGCATAAACATGTTTTAAGGAAAATCTCACCAGCTGTAGGCAAAGTGTAGCGAAGCTGCTTTAAAATTCATGATTAGCATCTCTTTCTTGATGCGGCAGGTGCACCTTGCCTGCAGCAAAATCCTGGAAGATCCAAAAGTGAAGGATCGCATGGAGGACAGACTGTGTTGGCCTTGGGATATTGGTGGCCTGACTTTACACACCAAACCACATGCCTGATATTCTTTTGGTATATCCATACAGAATGACTTTCTCCCCAATCATGGCTTCAGTGGATTCATTTCATGACATTTCCATCAAATGAGGCTTTGGGGGATCCATTTCACTGATCCCTGAAGAGGAGTTGCGCCCTGTGATGAGCCGCTTTCTGGTGCTGGCCAACCGCGGCATCGAAGCTTGGAAATGTGGATCCAAGGGCCAGGGGTGAATGGAAATGAGATAATATATATATAATATAGATATAGATATAGATTTTGGTATTGTATAGATATTGGTATTGGTATAGATGGACATGAAATGAAATTACCCTCTGGTAAAGTAACATAACTATGGACAATCAACATGTTTAATGGGTAAATCAACTATAAATGGACATGTTCAGTAGCTATGTTTGTTTACCAGAGGGTAAATGAAATGGATTTGCACTATATTATCTATAAAATCTCTTTTGAAGGTCTTATTGTTGAACTCCCTTTTCTGTTTGGGGTACCTATGGAGCACGAGAAGGATCATCCCTGGCGAAGTGTAAGCAAAAGAACCATTCAATTTTTCGGCTTCAAATTCAATGATCCCAGATCAGCCCAGATCATTGTCATCAAAAGTAGCGTTCTGGTTCATCATTCCATCCACTTCATCTGCGGTGAAACAGGGATCCCCCCGCCAGTCATGGCTTCTCTAAGGACACGTCCTTTGGCTCGATGTCACTGATCCAACGGATGTTACGCCTGCTACGGGATCGCGTGAACTTCATGAAGGTGGGGGGTGGATCGGATGGGTCTGGCGGCTGGAAGATGGGAATCCGTAAAGGCACCACAGAGGGTGGTCATTTGCACTGTAAGATATCATCGAAGGAAATTTAGAAGGCAAACTTCCGACAATATGGACAGATGAAAAGCAGAGGTGGGAAGAGTCAGAGAAGAGAAGAGAAGAGAAGAAGAGAAGAAGAGAGAAGATCAGGGAAGAGAAGTAGTCAGAAGAAAGAAGATCCAGGTGTGCGAAAAGGTAGGAAAGTCGCGAAACACTGTGTTTTTCCAATGATTTGTGGCTCCGGAGGGTCGAAAAGTAGGCTCGCTAAAGCGGCGGGTGCGGAGCCATCTGGCCAGATGAGAGATGAAAA
>Ga0126342_10006425_pt1:2500-20830 | contig 20830 bp, 24 predicted proteins | sample Cyp1metagenome_FD_92528 | JGI IMG/M metagenome (GOLD analysis project Ga0126342, IMG submission 92528) | Coral microbial communities from Lord Howe Island, Old Settlement Bay, Australia - Cyphastrea 1 metagenome | ecosystem: Host-associated > Invertebrates > Cnidaria > Coral ...
ATCGTCAAATTCATACAGAATACTATACTAAACTATACGAAACTATACTAAACCAGACTAAGCTATATATCATCTATACAGTTGCGATGTTCATCCCACAGCAACACCAACAACGAACACCGCGCCTGAGCCGCAGGTGATCTGCCTGGTTGATCCAAACCACCGTTTGCCCATCACTCTCAGCGCCTGATGGGTTGCTCTGGTTCGTTGATTTGACTAGTGACTAGTGGACTCCAAGCGCTTATTATGGTGCTTATAATGGTTAAAATGCTGCTAAAAATGACGATTATGAGTTATGATGGTTAAGTGATGGCTCTAGTGCATGAGAATCATGGCTACATGGTGAAGTTTGGTGAATTTTAATGGTTTTGACCATGTTCATGATTAAGAAATTAGATGGTTGGGGTTGTAAATGCTTGCGGATCAACTATTGATTGTGGATTTCAAACCAATTTTGAATAGTGGATGATTGATGCTAGACAAATGATTGTCATGATCATCGAGGATTTCTTACTTAATCGCAAACGGTTGAGGATTGGCGGTTAGCATTCGTTTGCGTGGCTTCTAATGGGTCCTTGGGTGAATGGTTGATAGTTCATTTCTGAATGGTTTTCGCTTTGTCAATGACTGTGACCTCACTATCGCTCATTGAATCCAGGTGGCTACAAATCTCAGTTTTTTTTGAGGAATGGATCATCCATTAGAGGCTACAGTATTTGAAACGATCCACGGCCGCCTTCCAAGATGAAGGCTCCACGGGCATCCGGCCAATCTCGTCCAATCCCTGCACTGAGATCTGCGGGCGAACGAGGAAATCCGAACACCCTCGGCCGCCGACATCGGTTGGAAAAACCAAGGGCTGGAAAGATGCGGTTGGAAAATGGCAAGGCTGGGCAAGGTTGATGAAGGGAATCATCACTGTTCTGATCCTCATAAGCTGGTTGGTGGTTGAGCCACCCCTCTGAAACATATGAAAGTCAGCTGGGATCATTATTCCCAATATATGGAAAAAAAAACGCCATGTTCCAAACCACCAACCAGTGATTGAAAGGAAGGTCAAGGATTCCATGCTGGGCCTCAACACTGAATTGTGGAATCGCCACAAAGGTGGATCTGCGTTCCCAACTGAGGGCCCACCATAGGATGGCATCATCATTTCCCGCACTAAAAAATGAAGGGCCTTTGGAAACATGGCAATTAGATACCGTACCCTGCAAAAATTAAACTTTTAGCTGATTGGCACATTTGTATCCCGATTTATGGCAGAAGATTCTTAAAGTACCCATGTATACATAAGGTTTCCCCGGGAAATCAGCAGGTCGTAAGGGACCCAGTGGAAACATAGATCCTCACATTTTCGGCGACAAGAGACTGGCCCAGCTCAACCAAAGTCCGTTCCTCCTTCGGCGTGGTTCAAGGGCTGCCCATACATTAGCAAGGTTATCCTTCTAAAACATGTCGAGACTTGCAGTTGCAATTCTGCATCAATGCACGCATGTGTCTATGCCTACATATATATACACGCATACAAATGTCTGTATGTATGTACATATGTATAAACATCCATCGTACATGTTATATGATATATGTGTATATATATATATAATATACACATTCATATGTTGATTCCCTGCCAACAAGTTTCACTTTTGGTGGGGCAAATGGTAAATCGATTGGCAGATCCCCGCCTGTGGATCCATGCCGTTGGGCATCGGAGCATAGCTCGTTGAAAATGCCAACGGATAGTACCTCAAAAACGATCCATTTCATAGATTTTAATGGAATTTTAATGGAATTTTGATGGAATTTTAATGGAATTTAATGGATGTCATGGAATTTAATGGAGTTTTTAATGAAATTTTAATGGAATTTAATGGATTTCATGGAATTTACTGGCATTTGATGATCCATTACAACAGTGATGGGAAGATAATGAGGTACACGTGGATTGAATGGAATTTAACGGGCTTTTATGGGCCTTATGAAAAATTAACCCATATACCTTCTGGTTATTCAAGCCACGGAAGCCATGGTCCATTTATAGATGATAAACATGATTTACCTAAGGAAAAATCCTATTGTGGCCCTCTTGACATGGGGATGGGTCAAACCCTGGTACCTCAATTTTCATCGCCTAAAATGAACAGAACAATCTTTACTTTACCGACTTTACCCATATTGGTGGTTTTCATGATGACCCATGGCCATATGAATTTCTAGAGGCTTCAAAGGAAACATCGCCTTTTCCACCATGTGGGATCAGCCGAGCATCTGTCCCTTCAGGGGCACCACCTGGCAGGTTTAAGGAACGATGGTTGAGTGAACTCACCAACAAAGATTCGTGCATTCATCCCAGAACAGGTTTAAGGAACAGTTTAAAACCAACCCCTTGATTTTGAGAATAAGAACCATGGGTTTCTGCAGTTCTTCCAAACCAAACCGTTGAACTAGAGATTAATTTGGGCCAAATGAACAAACGGCTTATACCCCCCCATATATTAAATTCATAGTGACTACAGTAAACAAATCCCCATTCCATCACCATTAAATCAACCCTCTATCTGCTTACGAATTAATCGCTGATACCTATTCTATCCGCATAAATGGGATTCAATCCTGATTAAATCCCGTTATAGATGTTATAGTCGATGAAATCCCATCAAATCACCACACTTTTTTGAAGTAATCCAAGACTTGAAGGGAACATTGACAGGAAATTGTTGAGGGAGTAAAACCATATATTCAATGAAATCATATTAAATCCACAGTTTTCTCCACATCCATGGGATTAAACCAAATTATATATATATATATATATGTGTATATTGTATATATTGTATATATGTGCATTGTATATACACATATACTGGCATATCCCGTTATGTAGTTCCCACCGTTGAACCCGCATTAAATCCAACATATTCCGTGAAATCCCAATGCTTTCCATGGATTTCCCATGAAAATCACCCAACTTCCAACGGATAAAAACACCCAGCAGCGCCTCCTGGTTGTGCATACAGCTGACCAGCAGCCGTTCCACCTCGCGTCGGTCCTCTTTGGAACACGACGGGGCGAACCTGGCGCTGAGCGTTTTCTGTGGAAGGCATGGAATTCAATAGATATCATCATGAATGAATATATATATATATAGTGAATACATCATGGTACCTATGAAATATATAAGTCATATAATAAGTGCCCGGTATATTATATATATATACACACCTAATTTCATATACAACATATTAACATATCCGGCTTCAGTTCAAAGACACTCGCTGGTGGTTTATGCCCATCTGCAAGCCAGATTTCAGTTGTTGGGCTGGAAGAAATCCACCGGCTAGTGTGGCATCTTGGATTTCTATTGGTCATAGATTTATCCGTTCTATCCTATGATATCACCTTCACAATAGAATATCCCTTTTCACACAATATATCCAATTATATATTCCCTTTTTATGATCCATGTTTCAGTGCGAATGGTATAAACCATTATAAATCTCTATAAGTCGTAAAGTATAAACCATAACATATCCATTATACATATAATATATATATATATAATAGATCCATATATCCATGGTATAAACCATTATTATAATTATTATAGTTATAAATTATATATGATGCCATGTCAGATATGGGATAATTCAGGCGCCGATCCATCAATTCGAACTTCTGGATACCCCACTGGTACCTGGCTCCGGCAAGGTTGCGTCGCATCTCGACTTTCACCTTGCGCGGAAGGGAAAGCCAGCAGTTCATTTGGGAATCAACATTTGGACAGCTGAAATTTGGGGTAAAGTTGGAGGCTTCACCCGTTTTTACCGGTTGATGTTGCGCGGTGGCACCAGGAAATTGAGCCCGGTGGCACAACAAATCCACTTGGGGAGTGAGGAAGATTGCAGTCTCTTATGGTGTTCATGGCTACTTATTTTGCATGATGATTGTAGTGGATAGAATGCGGAAAACTGGTGGAACGAAGTGCAAAGCTTGAAATCCACCAGAATATCACATGGTTTGCACCCCAATACGTCACGTGGGCTCGCTATGGCTCGCTCCAATTTCTGCCCAGCGACCCACTTGCAAGGCATCTCTGAGTTGTCATGACCTCTGGTGATCTGCGATGGGATGTGCAGAATCAACAAACAAATTGCTTCAAACCAAGCTCAGTCTCAAAGCCTCAAATCTATTCCAAAACTGTGAATTCCAAATCCCAACATCCCAACATCCAAGCACACCCTTCATGGCGCATGGCTCCCTACTTGGGAATATTATGGCGAATCTGTGTCACCCTACAACATTCAGTGAATTTTCAGCTTGGCATGAGAGATCTCCAATCAAAGTAACCAAAACATAAACGCATGAATCCATCTTCACCGGCCCTTCACCAATCGCTTGGAAAATTCAGCACCAACCTATTCAACCAAATGTTACTCAGTTACCCACATTTTGATGATTGAATCCACATATTTTGAATGTAAAGAAAACAGCGGTCATTGCTGAAAAAGAGAGTTCGAAGGTATAATGATATTCTTGGTTGCTGAAACCTCCATTCTTCCCATGACCAGTTGGTTCACCTTTTTGTGGATGGTTACATGCCAACTTTCCCACAGTTTTCCCCCAGCTTCGACCCAGCCGCTGCTCGGCAGCTCGGGGACGAAGTTCTCCAGCTGCTCGTGGATGCAGAGGAAGAGCGGTTTGAAGGTCTCGAGGCACTCTTCGTCCCCCGCCACCAGGCCCGAGGCCGTCCTGCCGAGATGGATGGGATCGTTTCCCATGGTTTCATGCGCGGATCACGATCTGAAGAGCCACAAAAGGGCACCCCTCAGATTCCTGTTTACATAAGTATCATAAATCCAGCCCCAAATGAGGTTATTTTTCATTGCTTTAATTTCAGAGTTGTACCCAGTACCCTGTATTTGTTTTGCTAAATCCCCATCTTCTACCCATCATTTGAGCAATGCTCAACCAACCACAGAGGGTTTGAGCCAACCACGTTCTGCACCAATCAACCATCATTTGTCAATGAAATCAATGATATCTGCGCATTCTTGTTGGTTTAAACACCCTAAAAATGAAGGTTCAAAACCCATTTCTCTCAACATTCTCTACACTAATTACCCTAATTTCTAACAGTTGAGCTCAAAAAAACCAGCCATCCATTTCTTCTATCCCCCATCCAACCCATCAAGTCATCAAACCCCAAGCGGTGCCCCCGTGACGGGCCGCTTCCTCTGCTTGCCAGCTTCGCGGTCCACGCCGGGCCGCAAACACGGACCCAGGCCTGACGTTGCCCGGAAATTTGGCCCATCCAATGGAGATCAAATGGGAATATCATGGGACCATACTGGGCATATATCCCGAGATATGGCGTTTTTTTTGGTTGGACTAGATATAATTCACTTTATGAGATTATCATGGGAATATATTATGAACTATTAGAACATATTGTGGGAATTAAATAATGGGATTGTAATGGAAATATTCAATATAATGGATATATGTCCAATGATATGTCCAATAATAATGGAACATACTGGCAGTAATACTCTTGTCAATGGGTAACCAATATAATGGGACTACAATGGGCATATATCCCTAGATATGACGGGTATATATATATATAGTGGGACTAGATATAATGGTCCAATGGAACGATAACGGAATTACATCGTGAACATATGATGGGAATGTAAGTGGATAAACTGGGATTTATATAAGCAATACTGCGGAGAATACAACCAACAATCAATGGATTGGTTGATGGGATCGTTTACTGCAACTGTTTACTCCAACCAATTTTGTGAAGATAGAAAACTTGGAAATTTGTAAGATGTCAGGTAAAAATGGTATAAATATCATCTGCAGCCTCTTCTATTTTTCTGGGACCCATATATCTAGTTTCTCTTATTGTTGGGAAACACAGTTTTAATTTGTTGTGACGCGGCTTACCAACCCACTGTTCGCTCCACCACCTGTTTGCCATCTGGAATTGGATTCTTGGGGGTGCAGTTGAGGTTATACATGGGTATATAACCCTAGGTACAAGGGCAAAAAATACCACCTATGGTGGTTATATGTGGTTATTACACGAGTTATACCCATTTGTATAATGGATAACAAACATATGATAATAACCCAATTGATCGAATATCACCAGTTACCAAAGAAACGGAGGTACCAGTACCCCCAAGTCATCCAATATTTGACCATTTTAGTATTGAAACCCATGGTGACTTGGGGATCCCCCATTTTAAGAAACCTCCATGTGGTTTGTCTGAACATATGGTACCTGTAATCCAATGGTTTATCATCATTTTCCTTCCCTCTGAAAATGCGATTTTGAGGATATACTCTAGTCTCAAACCAACCAACCCAGGATACTAACCTACTCTCTTCGTTTTCCATCATTTTTCATATTCTTTTCCCCATGTTTTTCCCCCTTTTTCGTGACCTCCAACCAGGGACTTCCATCATCAAAAGCCACCCAAGCAGTGCAGAACTCTCCGCCTATGCCCGTGGACGTACTCAAGCTGCGATGCGTGGCATAGAGCTCCGGGTTGCCGCGGAGGCAGGTGGCCACCAAACCTGGGGAGGCTGGGGGCACCTGTTTAAAGGTGGAAAAGTGTGGTGGTTTCAAGAAGAAATGACGGGTTGGTGGTTTCAACCCCTTCTGAAAAATATGAGTCAGTTGGGATGATGAAATATGGAAAGTCATAAATTTCATTTTCCAAACCACCAACCAGATGAGGATTGATTCAACCAAACCTTTGGAATTTGAGCAACACAGAATGGGATTGAACCAACCAACATCGGGATTTCAGCAACAAAAAATGAGGACTAAACCAACCAAAATAAGATCAACTGACAAACAGGGGGAATCAGGAGTTAGGTAACTCAACATTCGAAGATTTAAACTTGGGAAGCTGTGGGGTATAAATCTGGCCAAAGAATGGACCATTGACATTTTTGGGTAGAAAACCACTTGATCAGTACCCAATGAAGCTTGCTTGGTAGATTCAGCCTAGGGTTTCCAGGTTTACAAGATGAGTCTGTCTGAAAAGGAGGTAACTCCAAAATCTACATGATTTCCGTTCTTGATTGGTTAAACGGTCAATCCAGTGGTTAAACCAACACCACATCCCCGTTATGGTTGGCTTTGTACCACCATTCATTTCTGCTGGGTAAACTTTATTTTCTTTTGGCTAAATCCATATTCTTTTTCGATTGTTAACAGATTCAGCATAAATCCCAAGTGTCTTGTCGACGATATTTTTTCACCACCATTGGTGAGGAATCGTCTTTCTCCACAATCTTTGATGAATACGTTGGCCTTCGGCAGGCCACTGGTGGGGCCCAACGAAGCCAATTACGTCATGAGACGCACATAGTTGCTTGAGAACTCCTCGCCGCCACAAACTTCTGGCATAAGATAGAACCATATGAAAGCATATCTCTTAAATCTTAGATAACCAATACTGTTGTACTTTTGGTGATCATTTTGAATGTTGAACGTCGCTTTTCGTACATCTCAGCGTCCAAAAGCGCTCTGAAAATGGCGCCTTGTTTGTGTTTTTTGACTTCCAAAGGTGACACGCCGGAGTGGTGAAGTTTTTGATATTTGCACCTCCAAATCTTCTCTGCAACGTTTACTTCGTGTCCAATTGTAGTTCAGGCCGAGATGTCAACATGGCCCACGGCCGTGCATCCGGAAATTTGCCGATATTCTCCTGCATCTCTTCCGGGTCCGAGGATTGCTGGTCAAAAGGCACTCCAGGATCCGCTTCGCTTTCAGAAGACAATGGATTCACGCCTGGACTTGCGGCGATGGTTAGAATCACGCTCAGGATCTCGAGTTGGGCGACGTTGATTGCGACCGTCATCCGCTTCAACTAGCCAAATTGTTAACGGCAAAATCTCAACATTTCCATTTTTCTCACCATATCAAAACATTTCCCTACGAATTGCTGGTAAACCTGCCATTCAGTTTGTCATGCAGCCCATTAAACTAAATGTCATTAAATCCAAATAAATCATACACCATAAATCCCATTGAAATCCAATGAAAATCAACTTAATCCCCCATAAATTGCTGGTAAAATCCCCATCGCCACCGAGCCGCTGCAACAGCTGGAGATGTCAGGCATCTCTTCTGGGCAGGCACCCGAAAGCGGCAGCTGCCCAGGGTAGTCCAGGCCCATGCCTCGCGTGGGGGAAGCTTCCCAGGGTGGAACAACATGGGGGTAATCATGGGATCGTTAAGGGAACATCCTTTTAAAATGGATGACTGGTTTACGGTTTTGATGTGATTTTACAGTTAATAGTGGCTTAATCGTGGTTAATAATGGGATGATAATCTGGTTGGTAGTTTTACCCATCTTGAAAAATATTAGTAAGTTGGGATGACTATCCCATATATTATGGAAGATAAAAGCCATGCTTGAAACCACCAACCAGATAATGTTACTTACAACAAATTTCCCATGATTTAGATCAAAGATGTGGGATCATCATGGAGATCATGTGATTGATCATGGTGAATGGTTGAGAATGGGTTAATAATGGGTAACGGGGGATATGTAACGGGAAACCCTTCGGTCTCATCAAATAAGGCTAGCTGGGCAATCCCCGAACTAAATGACTAAATGGAGGAAAACCATCGAGAGAAACGGGGATATTTTCGAGCAAAGCATGTTTGATTACCTGGATATGGGAGGGATTTAACCGTTGCAGTGGGATAACAATGTGGATAGAATGGGATATAATATGGGGATATATCCATGGTATGAGATATAATGATAACAATGATACGTATATATATATGCACATATATATATAATATATATATATCCTTAATATATCATTTAACCATCGAATATGGGTTTTCTCGGGATTTACCAGCAATTTATTGATGATCATAAAAAAAAGCATGGGATAGCCATTCAAACGGGAGTCATCATCTCTGGCAATGGAAGGCTCCACACCCATAGGAATTTGTCCCCAAAAAAGATGGCAACCAAACCTACCCCAACTAAAAAACATTGACCAGGGTTCCAAATGTTAGATTTCAGTTGGCTCAGTTGCTCCCAAATCCTGCCTGGCAGCACTTCGAACATGGACTGACCTGTCAGAGCCGCCAATTCAGGGAGTTTGGACCTGTGTAAGATCATCCTTTAAGTCTGTAAAAAAATCATCCTTGAGATCTGCACCAAATTCTTTGGTAATTTCTTCGGTCACTCTACCACAAGATTTTTTCAGCATCCAAGTGACGATTTTGTTCCCGCAATCTAGCACTGAAAACCACAAAAGGTGGGATTTTGACGCCTATTTCTTCGGAGGGGCCTTTCTCCAGGCGCTGCTCGAGGTTCACCAATAAACTGCAGGCTTTGATCCAGGAGTTCATCATCTCCACCTGAAATCTCTGGAGTTTTTTCTCGAAAACATAGGGAAGGAAGGTAAAGGAAGCACAAGAGTCAGGGTTTGGAGCTGCTTTTATCTCCACCAAACATATCACTCGAGTTATCTGAAACAACCCGTTACGATAGGAACTAAATCCCCAGGCACCTCGGTGAGGCCCACGGCCGCGCTGCTGTGGATCTGCCACAAGTTGCCGCTGATGGCAGAAGTGCTGGAATCGCATTCCTCAGGGAATTTGAATGGGCGCAATATACTTTGCTATTGGCTTTATTTTCAAATTAATGGAGATCACTACAAGTTATGTAATGTACTAAAACTAACTATCATGTGTTGATATCAAAAGCAAGACTATACCAGGGGAGAAATACGAACCGAAGGTCTAATGTGAATAAGACTTGGTACAATGATATTGATAATAAAAAGAAAACATGGGGTGTCGTTGGACAAGAACAATTTAGGCATACCAATTTCAAACACTAATCTGATTGTTTATGAGGGGTGATGTTTCTCCGCCCTGAGAACGGATTCAACTCTAGGGGGTGTTAATGGATGTTAATGGTAAGGAAACTAACAAGAAATCATCGGGTTGAATGGAAGCAGTTCCAAGCTATTGATTCATAGGGGAGGGTGTAACTAACGGCGTTTAACGACGGTCAAATGCCAAATCTGGGACATGAATAAATCCCGGGGACACTTTGTAACGAACCAGCACATACACAGGGATACAAACCAAGAAACAACCTACAAGGGTGACCGCATATGTCGTTTGGTGCAAAACAACTCAAGACACCAATCCGGGGTGTGCAAATCCACTTCCAACAGCCCCAGGGGACGACCATCCCACAAGGACCGCCCTGGCAGCCCAGAGTCCAAGTTCAGTGATTGGCAAAGGCTCACCACATCCACCTGCCGCTGGTAGGTGGAGATCCAAGTCTTAGCTCGTCCGTCTTGCGCCAAACAATGGGTAGCTTGATTTCCAGAAAAGGAGATTTCTTGACCACCCAATATGGTTAATATGGTTAGTTAACAACTATGCTTAATATATATGTATATATTCTTTAGTTGTCCTTTCAACAACTATCTTACAGTCTTGGTTCTGCCCCTTCAGCAAGGTCTTCCTTAAATCTTCCTCCCTCAGCGACATGGGCCCGATCCATTGGTACAAACACTTGGGCTCTGATCTTGGGTCCATAGTGGTATATAGGGGCCAAACAAAAAGGTTGAAAAGTGGTTTCCACAATTTTGATCCCTTTTTCCATCTTTTTGAAGATCAGTTATGAATTCGATGCTTTACACATTTATACTCTCACCTTACTGGTGCTTAGCAGGGAATGGATGGGAATGGGGGAATGGGATGATTATTACTAGTGATTATGGATCATTCCCTCATTCCCTGCTAAGCACCAGTAAGTCACTTTCCCCAGCAAAATTGCCCCATTCCCAACTCCCACCGCATTGGCCAAGCGCGGAATGCGCAAGGTCATGGTCACCCGCAGGGCCGCGCCAAGGCGGGAAGGGTCACTGGTGACCCAGCCGTGCCTCAGTTCATCATGGTCCCGACTAAAATGATCTAAAACGGCAACTAATTGGTGGTATACCTACCCCCCTCAAAAATGTTCCAAACCACCAACCAAGCAAGTTTGGAGGTATGCCAGGTTTTCAGATCTAGATGGGTTATAGGGCTTACTGTACTTGTGCAAAAAAATGGAACAAAAGGTTTTAAACCGAATGTTGGGGTGCCGATTTTGGATATGGATCTGGCGAGTATGGGGTAGGGTAGAGCTGGTGTGCGACTAGAATCCACAGCATTGGCAATTTGTAGCAATAAAGCCACACATTTTGGGGAGAACATACCCCTGCGGCACCAATCAGCTGCTCATCTCTTCGTCTCAAGGCATTGGTGAGCCCTAAAGTCAAATTGAGTTGGAGTCATGATGTGCAGGGTTTTCCTGAATTGGTGGACAGGAGCATGAGGCCTAGTTCAGGAAATGCTGCTGCTACTGCATTCAATAATGAAGATGCCGCAGCTCTCATCTGGCACCTCTTCGAATCCCGCGGGGCTTGACCCACAGCCTGAACCAAGTGTACCCCAAACTTGGCCTGTTTGTCACCCAGAGTGTTGCTCACTTTTTTCGGTCCTACAAGGTTGACCAAAATGGCCAACCTGAGGACTTCGCACTGGGCATGTCCTGTCGTCTCCTTTGACAACTCTCTGATCATCTCCTGGCGCACCTGCAATGGGTCGGAGCCCATATAGCTAAACTCGGCCGGCACATCTATGCCGCCGGTGTCGCTAATGGCGCGAACCATCGCCTCAAACGATTCGATGGGCATCTCGCTGGCAAGGTGCCACCAATAGGTGGCAGGATGGACCTGTTCTGTGACGAACAAGTCCAAGCTGAATCTTAAATTCACTTGTTGAGAGCACAAGGCCTCTCCTTTGCCCGACCGAGTACGATCCTTAAAATACTCTGCCAAGCAAACAAGAATTTCAGAGCACAAGAATCGCCTCCAGTGCACACTATGGAGATCTTAACCAGTAAACATGAGTATTGCAACAGAACATGGGGATATTTACAAGCAACAAATGGGAACATATGGATCTATTGTAACCAACTGGATAAAGAAGCCGTAGATCCACAACTGTGAAATTTTCACAACAACACTTGGAATCTACAATCAATCCACCACACCCTGGTCACTAAGTCGCACATTCTTGAGACAACATCGCAGTTGTGGCTCGGTTGTCATGGTACCTCCAAGCATCCTCTGGATTTTTCTTACATGGCTGACTGGAAAGTATCATCTTCAATGGGAACATCAGTTTTTGAGAGAGTGATCGTCCACTCAGGTAAACGGCACCATGAATTCTCGCCCAAACAGGGACTCAAATGGTTAGAGGTTCGCCTAAATAGACACAATGCTAGATTTTTCCGGAAGCACGTGGTATGTTTGAACCATCACCCATGGCAAAACTAAGGATGCCAATTTTCTTCACTTTCTGGGGGATCGACTTTGTTCATCCCTGCATGGCCATGCCGAGACACCGTGGCGAGGATGCGAAACCGCACCTGGCAGAGTGTTAAGCGAAGGAAGTGCCAAGAATGGAATGGTGGCTACCCTTCAGCTGCACAGTGATTTTCTGGGAATTCCCATGGATATTTTGCATATAGCTGGTTCATGGCCCCAAATATGGTAAATTCCTAGGTTTTGGATGCAACAATAAGTTGAACTCTCTGGGGTTGAACCCCAAAAAAAAAAACGATTCTGGGCGAATTAAATGGCCGAACTTCATAACACAATCATACACCATTTACCCAAAAAGTTACCTTTCTTGGGGATGAAAAACCACATCGCTGCCCTAACAAACAACAAAATGTTCGTGGGTTAACCCTGCAATGGATTTCATGGCCCATTACATGGTGGTTTTCTCGATGCTAAGTCACCAGAGAGTTAAAAACCATTATCCCAATATATCCCATTAAAATACCTATGGCAATGTGTGTAAAACAATGTCATAAACCACCCATTTGGGAATGTTTTGTGCCACCTATTTATGGTGATTTGGGGGATGGCTTATTATTGTTTTACCCACATTATTCAAGCTTATTCGCATTTTTATCCATATCCCTCCACCACCTGAACCTATAGCCGACCCCCCAAGGGTACCTCTCGCCATCAGCCACAGTGGTGGCATCTGCCACGCTGCTCATGGCTTTCACCAAACGTTCGTAGATATGCTTCAGCTCCTGGGTTGGGGAGGTGAACGGAAAAGAGGTCTAATCAAGGTGTTTGAAAAAGAACAACTAAATGTTTTTAGGCACCAAAATGGAATTCACTACGCGCTACCAACAAAAATGGGGCGTCAATCACTGCCAATCATGAGATAAAATTTGAGCTGTTCGAGTTCGAGTCCATGGCACCTATGATGGCAGATGTCCATGCCCACCGATCGGATTCATAGATTCTTCACATCTGAGGATGGATGTTGATGGCGGTTACCCTCTGGTAAACTTTTACATAACTATGGAACATCACCATGCTATTACTGGGGAAACTCACTATTTCTATGGCCATTTTCAATAGCCTTTTGTATGTTTACCAGAGGGTAAACTGTGCTTACCCTTTGCACGCGAAAGTGATGTTTGGGGGATGATTGTGGTTTTCTGCACTTTACATGGTCAAAATCTAACCGGTTTCGCGGGCGGTACTAGAAATACAGCAACACAACAGAAAGACAAGACTATGTATCTATGTATCTATGTATCTTACTTTGTGTCTATGTTTGAGTAGTCGGGTGCTGGCTACAGCCTGTAACCTCTGTAATCATTGAAAATACAAAACATACAAAAAATACAAAACCAAATTACAAAAAATGCCACACTGAGGGGGGCAAAATCATCAACAAAAGGGAAATACAACATACATTGGTGGATTCGCGGTTTTGTTCTTTGACGGCATGTCTAAAGAACGAAAAATACAAAAGGACAAAGTGCAATCTGTGAAGGAATGGAAAAATACAAAAAAAATACAAAAATACAAAGTGCATTTTTGGAAGTAATGGAAAATACAACAAAAGTACAAAAATACAAAGTGTATTTTTTGTAATTTGACAAAAAATGCAAAATAAATACGAATGCAATCTCAAACATACAACAAAATACGAACCAAAAGTTTCAAACATACAAAATACCAAAAAAAGTACAAATTCAAACATGAACCAGAGAGCCAACCCCATGTTTGTTCATTTTGAAAAGCAAGAACCCACTTGCAAAATAAATGCAAAACCAACCTGTTGTATTTTCTAAACCATGCAATTCAGATTTTGTATTTTTGAGTTGTATTTTTTCGTATTTTTTGTTTTTAATTCTTTACAGAAGACCCTTTTGTAGCCAATGCAGACTACTCAAGTATATGTATCCATGCATCTATATATCAACCAATCCATCAAACCATCTATCCATCGATCCTTCCATCCATCCCTCTATATTACGACTCTCATATCACCTCATCTACCCCATTGTCACCGAACAACTTCCTCCCCCACTTCCTGCTTCAGCTCAAAAGCCAAGATGCACAGCCCTCCTGGCGGGCGAAGAAGCGAAAGTGGTCCTCTTCGTTGACCCAGATGTAGGTCCCCGGGCTGTCCTTTGGGTCAGCGGATGGTGGCAACAATGGGTGGATGGGCCACAAGAGTGGGCTGCAAAAGTGGCTGTTGAGGTTTGGCCACAACAAAAGCTTTCCCAACGAACATTTGGGAAAGCGCTAAAGGAATGGGGGACAAATTCTACTGGGTCGTCCACAAATTGAAAAGGGTTCTGTAGTCCATTGGGGATGTGAAAAGCGGCCCATGTAGGTTTTGTCCCGTACCCACATTGGCGCCGATGGTGGCAGAGGTAGACAGGGGCGCATGGGATACTGGGAGAAGATGAAGTATCCTTCACTTTGGCTTGTAGAAAAACAAGGGAAACTTTTGATCTTTCAATGATATGCCTGCAACCATTAGATTGTTTATACAGTATCTACTTTCTGAAGCCGGGTTTCGTGGGGAACCAAAGCGACCCTCGTCCCTCAAAGGATCATCTTGGTGGCAGCTGCCACATGTTGCCAGAATCCAAGCACAGTGATAACCAATCACTCCAACAATCTGACAGAATTTCCAACGTGCAGGGGACATTGGCATCCCAATCTTAAGTGGCAATCGGGCCTCTATCTTGCATCATACCCCCCATCAAACATAGTTGACATTTTCCATCTTCCCCATTCGCAAGCAGTGTCACCCATGGTGGTGTGTTCAACCAAGCATCGCACACGAAAACACCCCGGGCATCGGGCCAGTGACGACCAAAGCCCGCAGCCAATTTGATCTTGGAATCGGGCTCCGTCAACAGCATTCCAACCTTGGCTGTGATTCAAACATGGATGCGGGTCTCTGGAGGGATTGTTGTTGAGGACTACAGCAGGCTTTTCTTTGGTTTCTAAGACGGCTAGCTTCCGACCCCGTCATGCAGTTCATGAGTGATGGCAAATGGCATGTTTTTCCCAGCCATGCAGTCATTCGAAAACAAAACAAAACAAACAAACTTGGGGAGATAACTATGAATCAAAACCCGATCAGTACTCTGGCGAACCACGGTATAACATGGCATAACCAACCCTGGCATGAATGGGATGTTACCTTATTCACCGGGACTTGATTGAAAATGCCATCTAAGCATGCAGTATTCCCCATAGATCGCCTCAATAGTGGTTGTACCCATGGGAAGACAACACAGCCAGTAACGCTTCCAACCATCCAGGCCGAGGAACTTTGCGGAGCCTTTCCTCCTGATAGGCCGCCATTCCAATGGGCAGTGCAGGGCAACTCTTTGAACTACCTGAGGGCGAACGGTCCCATGGTGCGTGGTAAATCATCCAGCGGTATATACTGACAGACTCAAAGTTAGAATGACGGATTGGAACGCCAAAATTTTTTCAGGCCAAGGTTAGAATGACATGAAACGGCATCAGAGTTAGAACCACATACGAAAAAAAGCGCTAACTTGGGTGAATTTTGCATGGGGCAAAAACGACATTCTAACTCTGGGCGGTATTTCCTACCAGGCTCATTCTAACTCTCAACGGGGTACATGCCCGTGATGCAACAAAGATTATTCAATACAAAAAACATCATGCAAAACAAGTATATGTTCATGTATATACTTCATGAACATGTATATAGTTAATTACTTAAACATCATGTGGGTGAGGACGTATTCGCCAACTCAACTCAACATACAACAAAAAGTACACATTCTAACTTTGGGGCCTCTTTTTCTCTGAAATGTGCACTATGTGCACCCAGTGGAGAAGTAAAACTAGACCAAAACAACGTCCTGTGCAAAAAAATATGAGTATATGTATATATATTTATAAGTATATATGTATGCATGCATTCGCAAGTGTATGTACTTGATGCAATGTGTGTACATATATGTACATGTGTATATATATGTATACCTATAGACCTATATGTATGTTATATACATGTAGTCAAATTCCATAATCAACCGTCTGGAAAATAAACGAACAGCTATCATGGACCACATTCTAACTTTGGGCCCCAAGTGCCCCTTATTGCAGCAACGTCTCACATGCTGAGAAACTGAGAGCAGGTGACATACAAATGAAATCCGAAACAAAAAAAAAAGGAAGCATTGCATCCCAGCGCTGATAGTCCGCGCCTTTTTTCCCTTCCCCAGTTGATCAATTGACATATTGTACCGGGACCGGCACGAGTTTCGATCCTCCGCGGGAAAGCCACACATTGATACAAACATGTACAAATAGATATATATATATATATATATTTCACCTGTAAATATATATATATATGTATATATATATACAGTATATATATATATGTGACTTGTGGCTTCCCAAGACCGCTTTCTGTACACCAGGGGATTCATTTTCCCTTCCCCAGTTGGTCAATTGACATATTGTACCGGCACGAGTTTCGATCCTCCGCGGGAAAGCCACACATTGATACAAACATGTACAAATAGATATATATATGTGTGCATGCATGCATACGGCCAGTGTAGATGCACATACAAAAAAATATATATATATACATAGAAATAAGCTATATAGCATGCACCTGTAAATATATATGCAGTATATATATATGTGTGTGTGTGTGATTTGCGGCTTCCCAAGACAGCTTTCTGTACACCAGGGGATTCACAGCTTTGCAATGGTCAAGCTGATTTTTTGCAACTTAGTCTGTTGAGCAGCCCAGATCTTGTCTCTGGGGTGCTGGTTGCAATGTCTCTCCACAAGCCCCTGAATTACTTGAAGCAAAGCCTCACCAGCGGTCCTGTTGGTTCGCCCTCCGTGGGTTCGAGTCAGGCCTATTGATTTTCCTTCCCAATACCCCTGCCACGTGCGAGACGTGGCATGGTATCCGAGCAAAGCACCTGGTGGGATGTCAGTGCCCCCACGCGCCTCTAATGCTCTCCATTCTTCACGGTGATTGAATGTCTTGACTCGGCTGAAATGCGTGGCGCACTTCTTCACGGTTTCCTCTTCGGAGCTGTAGTAGAGAATTTCCTCCGCGTCACTAGCCTCATCAGCCTCCACCATCTCCATGTGCTCCTGCTCTTGCAAGTCAGCTTCATCAATCTCATGCACCCCCTGCTGCTCTTCACACTCATCATCTTGATCATCCTGGTCATCGGCGATGTCATCCGATGCGAGCGCGGCAACCGCTGCATCTGCAACACCACCTGCCAAACCATCTGGCACTGATTCCTCTGAAACAGCTTCACACTGCAGTAGAACCAAACGTTTGGATTCACCGCTAGCACCTTTCAGTGCAAGCTTGGATGAATCACCCGACATCAGGATCTGGATGCTAAACAAATCCTTCTCCCTTTTTCGTAGCTCTGCGTGGGATTGTAATTTGACGACCTGCTTCCTTGTCTTTCTGCAGAACAGCATGTGGACTGCAGACTTCTCCTTCACGAAATGGTCGTACTTCTGCTGCGCAGCAGGAGGCAGCATTTTGCCAGCCTTACCGCGCGTATCGATTTTTTGCTGCCACTTTTGGTTTTCCTGAGCCCACCAGGTCACATGCTTCTCCACGGGACGGCACAACCAAGGTGGCAACGGCTGTCTGGTTGACGTGTCTTCACCGTCTTGAACTACCCATGTCATGAGCTTCTCTTCCTCCATTGGAACATTGCGCAAAGCATCCAGTTGCTCGCTTTCACCCTCCTCAAGGCTCACGTCAGCGCTTGAAGTGTCCACCAGTGTCAGCAAGGTCTGAAAAGCATACCGCTGACGCTGCATGCACTCTTTCATTGCTTTTAGATTGCCTAGGGTCGAGACTGCGAGCTACATATACACACACATATATATATATAT
>Ga0126342_10006426_pt1 | contig 20830 bp, 18 predicted proteins | sample Cyp1metagenome_FD_92528 | JGI IMG/M metagenome (GOLD analysis project Ga0126342, IMG submission 92528) | Coral microbial communities from Lord Howe Island, Old Settlement Bay, Australia - Cyphastrea 1 metagenome | ecosystem: Host-associated > Invertebrates > Cnidaria > Coral ...
ACCGTAAGTTTCAAGGTCTGGGAACCGGCAGTTCCTTGCCATGGTAACCTTGGTTCCCACGTTGGGAACTGAACCATCAGTTCCAACCTTTTCTATCTGGGGTCTATGCCGGTGTAATTTTTTAACGGCAAACTCTCATCTATATGATTAGAGATAACATAGGGGATTTTCCATCTCCCAAAGTCTGTTCACCCGTTGTACAAACCAGTTGCGAATTTCTGGTATGATGTGTAATGCATATCTATTTGCTGGAGATTGCTCATCCTAAAGTCTGGTTCCACTAATTCTATTTTTCTATTTCTTTTGCCAACCATTCTGGGCCCCAATCAAAACTCCGAAGGAATGTTGTCAATTCAAGCTTCTTGAAGGTAGTTTCCCACATTTGTCTTCTGGTCTTTTGGCCTTCGCAAAACTCGAACCTCATGCCCCCAAGTATAGTATACTCCTTCATCAATCACTTGCCACTTGATTAACCGGTTATGATCAACTTATGAAGCAACTCTTCCGTTGTACTCGTGTCGTCATTGCTAATCACTACTTAATCATTAGAATATCGCAAACCTCAAATTACTAGCAGGACTACGTTAGGATTTTATCAGCTTATATCAGCTTTATATCTTGGGGCAGCTGGGGCTTAGTTCCATTTTTGTTGGCTTTGCATGGGATGGCTGCAGGTACCTTACTACCTGGGTCTCATCCTTGGAGATGCCGTTGTGGCGCTACGCGTGCTACGGCTCATGCGGGTCGTGAGACTTTTAAAGCGCGGGGCCCCGGGGTACAGCGCATTACAGTGCGGCATCTTTTTGGGGACTGAATCGCCATCATTTGGATGAGATAACTTGCAGGAAACCCGTTGGAAACACCATGTGCTGAGGATGGGTTTTCTGGCTGGGCTATGATGGCTGATGTCTGTTGGAAACACCATCTCTTGGACATGTGACATATGCTGAAGCCAGGGCATAGATGGCATAGAGGGGTTAGGACGATTTCTTGATAGGTTTTGCATGTGTTTCCATGTGTTCCTATATATTCATATAGTGTATATAAATAAACGTTCATATAAATATAACTATAAATTCAATATACATACACATATACATGTGAATATACATACAAATATGAATATGAACATATAGATAAATATAAATGCAACTAAATAAAGCAACTACTCGTACTTGCATATGACGCCTTTGCAAGTCTCCCTATTCAATGGTCATTTCAGGAACCTAAATTGGAGGTACCTACCATATATAAGGCCTACATAAGGCCTATGTAAGTGAATATCCCCACAAAATATGGCCTTATATGGTACAGTACCTCGATTTTAGGATCCTGAAATTCCCATTGACCTATGTTGAAACACATGGATTTCCCTGTAAGTAGAACCACCAACCGGAGGATGTTGTACAGTCGTTGATCTGAGGTTAGCCAAGCATCATCCCGGCATCCAGTTGTGTGTAGAGGCCGAGTGGCATCCAGCATGATCAGATTTTGGGGTTATCCAAAAACGGCTGGTTTAAGCAACCAAAATGAAGATTTAATGGGGATACTTTATGGGATATAGTCGATATAATGGGATACTATGTTTTTTTTTCACTGACCAACTTGATATGACACTTGAAAGTTGTCCAAAAAATGGGTAAACCCCAATACATGGCAACTTGAAAAGGAACATAGCTGTTTAGTGCTGTTTTTTTTTGAAGCATTTTCCGACAAACCCTACTGTCACGACATGACCAAACATGTTGAGTCAGGCCACATGGCATCGGAATAGTTAAGTTGTCGGAATGTTAGCTGCTAGCCTGGAATGCACACTGAAATCGCCTAACTGATGATGTAGCTGTAGCTCAAGGTTTTTTTCGACAATTGATCGACATCTGACAGCATGGGTTTTGAATCTCAGGGACCATCTTTGGCATTGCTTGGTGGAAAGATGGTCCCAGAATGTCCCAGATGGATCCTGCCAGGCCATGGTGGAAAGCGGATTGCCGCTGGCCATTCTTATGCGGCTCGGAGATGATTTTGATCATCGGCTGGGCTGCATCGGATGGTTGACGTATCATGATGGGTAGAGTGATATATCAGATAAGAATGGTGAGATATGATATGATTCCATATGATATGAAATTATATGAGAAGATAAGAACAGATAGACAGACAGACAGGCAGGCAGGCAGGCAGACAGACAGAGAGTTAGATAGATGGATGGATGCTTAGATGAATGGACGGACACATGGATGGATGGAGGGAGGGTGGGTGGATGGATGGATGGAGGGAGGGAGGGTGGATGGATGGATGGAGGGAGGGAGGGTGGATGGATGGATGGATGTAGATAGATAGTTAAGTAGATAGGTAAGTAGATAGAAGGGCGGATACATGGATAGATGGATAGATGGATCGATGGACTGGACTAGAACAAACTAGACCAGATTAGATGAGACAGATCGATGGACAGAACCTCTAAATGCACCAACACATGTGATGAACCATAAACGTGGACAGAACAGCAGGAGAACTGTTGGGTAGATTGGAAAGCCACCTTTTAGCCATGATTTGTCATGATTTTTATGAATCGGCACACGCAACGAACACATCGCCAAGGTTCTTCAACACCATTTTTGGCATTATCTTTGCCTCAGCAATGTTTTACTTCGAAGGTGCCCAGGGATCTGGGATAGCCACTTTGCAGAAAACACTTGGGAAGTACAGCAGACATCAGCAGACATCAGCAGACATCAGCAGAATCGACTTGGGAAGTTTACCCCAGTGCTGGTCAGGACTATTGTGTCTTGGGCCATTGGGTCTCCGTGTCGCCAGGTTCAGACTATTCGGTGGACCCACAGTTCACCAATAGCAGCTTTCCGACAGGTGCCGGGCAATCAATCCCGTGAAACCGGTCAGGATATGGCTGTAGCAACAGTGTAATTTTGAGCCATGGTGGGCCATAACCATGTTGGTTGGTTAATATATCCATTTTCCTATAGATATCACCGTTCATGTTAGTTGATATGAATCACATCCCATGTTTGTTGCATAAAATGTCCATTTCATAGCCTAAATCACCCCCAAATTCCCCAGCTTAGGTTGCCCTGTCCCAGGTGTCTTTGTGCGTAAGGATGCAGACGGCCGCTGGGGGGAGCTGATGTCAGTGGTTTTTCCCGTAGCCAGGGAAGAGTTGATCCACCCAGCGCTCAGCACATGATGATCTCAGAATCCATGGTATACTTGCTCTCAGGTTCATTTGCTAGTAGCCGGGCACCAATCTTCTGGTAGAGTTTTTGCTTGGCCACATGTTACCGGGCTGGGCACTTTTATTCCTGGACTTCACGACGTAGCTCTTAATCCATAACACCCATGCGCAACTGGGAATAGTCTTAAATAATCTTAAATACCTTACTGTATTCAATAGAGCTTCGCACACCAGCGATGCCATAAGGGTTATGCATAGTAGTGTTCATGTGCTCTGCGCGTGCGCGCAGGAGCAGAGCACAGTGTGATGTTCTTTTTATGCCGCAGCTTGTAACCATCTTACCGTACCACACATCTTTTTGTCGCATTTTTGTGCTTGTGCTTGTTCTTCATCTTGTTGTTGTTGTTGTCGTTGTCGTTGTCGTTGTCGTTGTTGTTGTTGTTGTTGTTGTTGTTGTTGTGGTTGCGGTTGTGTTCACAACCTCTCTGCCCCGATGCGCTCCCCCTTGCGTCTGCCGGGGTCGGCGGATATATATATATATAATATATGCAGTATATATACAGTATATATGTATACAGTATTTGTTTATATATGTATAGTATGTATATGTATAACAATAGCCATGAGTAGGTAATGATATGGTTAGGACCCACGATGCACATCCAAGTAGGATCTCCCTGGGGTGGCACTGTGGCGCGTAACCTTTATCACTCGCAGGGACCCATCTGCCACTCGCAGGCAACGACATTCTGACGCCCTTTCGGTCGATTCCTGTGGCCCTGTGGTGGGTCTTCACCACCACCACTACGGTGCGCCCACAGTTGATGTGCACCGCGGTCTTTTAATCGGGAACCAACTGAAGGTGTACTTTTGGTCATTGACTGCAACGCATTCTTACCAATGAAATTCACATGAAGTGTTCGCAGCTGTGTTTGGAGGTGATTTGACTTTTAAATTTTCAAATGAAAATTGTACATACTGTGCCAGGTATAAGTTTATTGTGTTTTGAATCTTTTTCAATTGTTCCAGATCTCAGCCTTTGCAGACTGAACGGCCAACTGCTGCAGGTGGGCTATGGTGATATGGCCCCGACCAGCCATACCGGACGAGCATTAGGAGTGATGTGCTTCTACATAGGCGGGTCAAGGGCTGGTTCTGGATGTTGGACGCGCGGCGGATTGAGGGATCCTGCGCTGTCAACGATTGCCAACTTTTGGGTCTCCACAATCCATTGGTGCAGTTTACTTGCACCCACTTCTCTCAATCTTCATAAATATGATAAATATATATAAATATGGGGATATGTCAAAACCTATATGGAGACTAAATGACTATATGACCATGGTTTGGAGGGAAGAAGCTCCATCTATTTACACCGAATCATGGGGGTCCAGACGGTCATTTTCTGAGCGAAATCCTGAGCGAAATCGGGAGGCATCATTTTTCTAGCGCTGCCCATTGGTGTGGACCTGAGGGTGGTGGGTGTTTGAATGACATAATGTAGCTAGGACAATGTTTTTTTTTTTTAAATATAGCTGGAGAAATTGGTTTCAAATATTGCTGGAACCTGGTTGAAGTAACCATTTCCTGGGCTTGAAGTACCACATAGTACCAATGGCCAATTATATAGCCAGCAAAATGGGAATAGATCAAGTACGGTTTCCAATGCAGTTTTTCAATTTTCGGACCTATTGGGATAATGATCCTCTTTCACTCATACTTTGATCGGATGAAGCCACCAAACAGGAGCTGTCGAAGCCTTTCATCAATCGCCTTTGGGTGATTCTGATCACATTTACCACAATATCCACTGGTTGATGAATGTCATCATTTTCCCTTCAAAACTGCCATAGATTGAGGTAATACCACATTCTGTAAACCCCAAATTCATAGAGACCCAATGACTTGCCATAGATAGGTGGGGATTTCATTCATCCCCAAAGAGAAGGACGGTTGATGGCATTGGACCAACCACATGATTCCAATTATGCAATCTTCATCTACTATTGTTGGTTGAACACCTATTATGAAGCATTCTTATATAATTAATAACTATTAACCCTTCTTAATCATTATTATATAACCATTATTCTTACTCTTTATTCACCATTCTTAAGCAGTTTTCAGGATTGGTGATTTGTGGCCATATGTTCATCGTTCTTTCAGCGGGGGTCGTGCTGAGGTGTTCTTAGCTCGAACTTCGAAGCAGCCTATGCCAGATACCTCGACAGGCCAGGCATCCTAATAAGTTATTAACCAGCAAACAGAGATGTATGTTGTATTATCCTAATTTGTTATTAACCAACATAGGACATATGAACAGCATGTTGTATTTCTTATGGGATAAAGATGGCATCCCAACTTTCAGTTCACCCTCCAACTTCCACTATCGCCAGGAAGCACAAGAATGCACCGAAACTCCTAGAGGCTTCGGCTATGGCCATAGGATCAGATTCCTGCAGGTGGTTTTCTGGGGTGATTTCTAGCCACCAAAAAAAAGCCAGGGAGTTTGGCCAAAAATCTTGACACTGCGAGCGTGTCTCATTTTGCTTTCATGATTGAACATCTCTCACACTGTGATATCCCACCTGTTGGTTTCCCACTCAAGCAGACCATCAAATGGTAGTCTTCGGGCAGTTTGGAACCAGAGGTGTGAGTCCAAAGCCCGACTCCAAGCCTTCCATTTCCCTGGCTAGGTTGCTCAGGAGCACTTGATGGTACACCATGCAAAGAGGTGGGGGGTGATGGGTTTGGATACCTCCCAAAGCTAGGATGCTGAAGTGGACCAGCAGCTGGTAGCATTCAAACTCTAAACAAATCTGGAGCATTCTCCTGGCAGAGAAGTATATAACGCTGATTGCATTTCATTCCCGTCTACTCCATTTGGGTGTGTAGAAAAATGAGGGATTTAGGGAAACTGTTCTAAACCATCTTTTTTTTCTTGTCTTCTCAACCTATTCGGGCAAATACTGTAAAACCGAATAATAAACTACGATTTGGGGTTTGTTTTTAACACCCATTCATTGGCAATACGTGGTATGGTTTATCATTTGGTTTATCACATCACGAAGGGTCTCTATTTCATCCTTGCTCCATTCCATTCCACGCCAGGATCAGCATGTTTTACGAGCTCAAGAGATCAGACTCGCGCTTGACCCGGAGAGGCTTCAGCAGGACCATTCGCAGATGGCAAGTCGTTCTTGATAATCCGTACCCCCATGAAATCTCTTGTTTAATAATATTTCATGTGGTGGAAGCGTCCTGAAATCATGGGGGCTTATAGCCAATTTAGCATCAACCATCCCCCATATGGACCTCCAGAAATGAACAGATCCAATGTGAAACCATTTTTTCTGGGGGGTATTTGATCTTCGGTGGATGAGATTCGTTGCAGCTTTGGCTCAGGTGCCCAGCAGGCCACCATGCGAATCCAAGCCGGATATCATGGTAGGAAACCGTTTGGAAACCACCCTACCCTGGTCTAATCAACATGGGGGTTTCCATAAATGGGGGTACCTCCAAATGGCTGGGTTTATAAGTTTGTACTGTAATGGACAATCCCATTAAAACGGATGATTTTGGGGTACCCCTATAAGTTTATAACCCCTATATTAGGAAACATCTATATCCCATTCAACTGGGAGTATTTGCATAGCCCTGGTCTTACCAGATGCGTTCCCAGCGTCTATGCACGTGGCGTCTGGGTCGACTGACAGCCATAGTCTATGACTAGACCTGCCAACGATTTCCTGAATCAACATCCAGAGTCTTCACACTGAAATACAACATACAAATACAGTATTGTCCATTGTAGTGCCTGAAAATGGGGCATACACCCCCAAATGACAATTTTGAGGAGCGGGAACATTATTTTCTTAACCACTAGAGCTTTCCCAACATTTTGTTTTTTACTGTCAATGAATTATATAATTGGTTCTCGCGAAGAATTATCAAAAACCATGGTCAACCCCAGCAATTCTTGGGGTCATCATCCCATCCCCATCCAGTGCTCCGATGACAGAGTCCAACCATGGCCCGCGCCACTTGCGACGAGTGCCCGGGGAGATGTCCCCCAAGGCGCGTGGTGGGCATGGCTAGGCTTTGAACATCTTTGAACATGTTCAAAAAAAGCCACCAAAACAAAATCGTATGGTTGAAATTCGGTTGAAGAAATCACTTTTCCAAACTTTGGCAAGTTTGGGTTGGATTCATGGCTACAATTGGAAGGATGGTAATTAGTAATGACATTTCTGGGATGGGTTGAAACCACCAATCAGATGGCTGAAGTTGGAGTTTGCCATGGGAACCCCTTCGTATATCATCCGTACATGGGTGCCCAACAGTGATGCAGCAAGATCTCCAAACACAACAGCTGGATGGTTTTCCGCACGGAAGGCGTCTGTTTGACCCACTGGGGGCTGAAACATGTCGATCACCTGATACGGTGGTGAAATCGTGGTGAAACAACCGGAAGGTTTGTGTTTACGGATGAAATATCAGGAACCCTATGATATAAGATGGACATTTGATCATCGGGATGCAGGAATCCCAACATGGGAACCGTGCGCGTCAGTTTGGGTAAGTGTGTCAGTAGTTCACATCTCAATTTGCATGTCTGCTGCAAGTCCAAGAAGTGATTGAAGGGATTCTGCAGGAACCTCCTATACTTGTGAGTCCAGTACATCATATAAACATCCTCCGATCTACTAGGTCTGATGAACGGTAACCCTTCACAAGCCCCAAAGAAAACCATCCTTTCTGGGTTCTGTTCGGATTTTGTTTCTGATTTACCACGTTTTCGTGCCTTTTGTTTGGTCAAAGCTCCTTAATTAAGGGATTCCAAATTCTACTCGACCCAGGAGGAGAAACGGAAGAATCAGATCGTTCTGGATTCAGATGAGGAAGGAGCTGTGCCAAGGAGAGCCTGCTGAGTTGAGTCTCAGTAGCTTTTCGGACTGGTTTCAGCCACCATAAGTTGCGAACCTGGGATTGGCGAAAAAAACATCTTCAACACTTGGCGCAAATCTTGGAATTGCCGGTTGAGCCAAATTATAGAGAAATCATTGCTCGCCTGGATTGCCGTTTTCAGCCACATAAATCAAGAAACGTTGATGGTTTCATGGATGGGTTACCTATCGGTTTCGCGGATAACTCACCTTTTCTACCTCCTCAGCTGCTTCACCCAGCTAATCATGCTTATAAAGCTGTTTGCGCAACCCACAGGCCTGTAGTCCGAACAGCGTTGCTGGTTTTCAATCCCCCTATCAACATCCAGCGGTTTAGAGACTCCTTTTCCGATTGTTAAATATTGGCACAGATATATTGGGAGTTCTGCCCCATGTCTTGTTTCATCCGCTTTCAGCCAGGGTGCTATCGTCATTGTCCCGTCAAGAATAACATCCCCTAATCTATCCTAATCTCCACATCTCAAAGAAAACAGCAGGATTTTGAGCCTGATCTTTGATTTATCATCACTTTCCCGGCTAAAAACATGATAAAAATGTACCACCTTTTTTTGGAAAAACCGAAAAACCATAGAAATCGCACAGAACCCTCCTCGGCCCACCGTTCACCTCAGGAGGCCAAAAGGCGGCGGCGCCACCACGGCCACCATGGCCACCGCGGCCACCACGGCTTCGCCCCCCGAGGATCTACCAGAGCCTCAGAGTGCCTTGGTTCAATCCCTGACATCGGTGGTTTCTTCAAATGGATCCCCAAGTCATAGGTTTTCAATGGTTTTCAGAATCAAGATATGGATAGATATGGTTTAATCTTGGCTCTTGGATGATTTGAGGGTACCCCCATGGATTGGACACCTCCATATCAGCGGCTTACTCTCCACATCTCTTCACTTATTATCTCCCGATTCCTCCTCTCTTTCACCACACCTTGAAGGAAAACGATGAAATATCAAACTGCATTTTTTTCGATATATGGATATTTCTATGGGAGATATGGGGGGGTATACCCAATTCATGTTTTTTCTTTGAGGGAACATGATGATGACAACCCCCCCATCTGAAAGGGGATGTGAAAATGGGGCAAAACCCCCCAAGTCGTGGCCATTGTGCAGCGGTTGTATTTTTTTTAAATACATGTGACAAGTTTGTTTCTAAGTCCATGATTCATCCACACTAATTATCCAGTCGTTAGCCTAGTGATGTTTAGCCGTAACCATCGAATGTGAGGTTATCCCATTTTCAGGCAAACCAAACGCTCGGACGGGGGGTAAAGTAATTGCGAGAAGTATGATCATGGGAAGATAGACTCGCAGACGCAAACATGAATCAGGAAGATGAAGACTTGATTTAATCAACAAGCTGTTATGGGGGGTCGACTACCACAAGAACGGCCTCTTTCGTTCGAGAATCGGGGGTTTAACCACTGATAATGTGGGTTCATGGCAAATGGAGAAGGCAGTATAGAAAAACGGGTGGTCAAGCAATCGTGGTATATCGTGATTCTTTAATTTGCAAAGATGATCGTTTCTTACAAATCAACATGTTAGTTTCAGGATTGAGCTCTTTCGGGCTTCCCTGCGAGATACTGAGGTGAGAGCCTCTTAGAGAACCAGGAGGAACTTTTGGGTTGGCGTAGGGTTGAAATGCGACCGAGATTAGGTGAAACGGATGAACATAATGGACGCTTGAGTTTCTACCTGAAAACCGGAACCTTCAGTTCTGGCATAGAAAAACAGGTCTGCTTCAATCGTATCCTATGTAGTCAAGGTGGATGTTTATGTTTTAGTCAAACAAGAAAGGATAGAATGGACTTGAATGGATATGGAGCTAGGGTTCAGAACCCAGAATCTCCTTCCCAACATTGTCCTGTCCACTTTGTTCATTTTGTTGGACATTCACCGACAAATGACCTATACCATCCAGTACCAGTATACAGTGAAGGATGGCTAGCCATTCCAGTGCTTGTACCCCATGGTTCTGAGATGTTTGGCATAGATTTCTAACATTGGCGAAAAAACGCGAGACTTTCATACAAGTCAACAGTTCCAGATACTGGTACCCTCTGGTAATTTAACGTAGCTATTGAAAATGGCCATTCATAGTTGATTTTCCCATTAAGAATGGTGATTTTTCCATAGCTATGTTAGTTTACCAGAGGGCTTGGCAATGGAAATCCCCAACTGATAGAGGATTTTCCCGTTAAAACCCACAATTTAGAGGGAATTTTCCAGCCACGTTTGATAACCAGAGGATCATCTTCCGGGTTCCATGACAGTCCATGAGGACCGGCTGAACTTGGAACGCGCGGCGAGCGCGTTTCTACGGAACAGAGGCTACGTCATCGAAGATGCCCACAGCTACTGGGCTTCGGAATCTTCGGGTGAGGAAGGGTCCAGTGGGATGGATGGAGTATGATCGAGTATGTGAGATTTACTATTGAGCTGTTTTTTTTGGCATCCAAGATAAGCGATGTTTTTTGGGTATGAACATACAGTACATTACATCAGCTATGTGGAGTTTCATCCCCCGGTAGGTTTTGATCCTTCTGGTCTTTTGGTAGGAGATTTCCTGAGTCCTCCAGCAATTGAATCTTCTAATTTGTAATGTTAGTAGAGCAAGAATAAAATTAATAAACCGCTCATATTTTGATGGTTATTTATAACACCCATTTATGGTAAAAATTGGGGATAGTAATCCATCCGGGATGGATTACTATTGCTTCACTCACATTATTCCTCATGTGACGCCGCTGCGCTAGAGCTGTGTTTCTGCTGTCACACGGCTATGGCTGCGAACTCTTACACCCCCTCTAATCCCCTACCGTGGTATGGTTTTTTGATGTTTTTTGGCTACCCTGACCAAGTTTTCCCTGATGCCCAAAGTTTCTGCCCAATATTTGCCCAATGGATCCTGTGGATGATTCATATCCCCAGCAGTGGGGAGTCCATTGAAATCCATTGAACCCTATTTGACCCGAAGAATCAACCGGCAGTTATTTACGAACCATCTAATGTTGGGGAATATTCCATATATCTGGATACATTGATACATTGTAACTACCTCACTGCGACGCCAAAAAATGGCAGAACTTTTCAGGTTGGTAAATCATTCGATATTATTAAGATGTTTTCCAGACATTGTAGGTATATTATAAATGATGTTCTATTTATTATCCAGAACTATAACTTTATATGTCATACTATAACATTACATACCCTCTGGTTATTTAACATAGCTATGGAAAATTGCCCATTTATAGATGAGTTTTCATGATTTACCTATTAGAAATGGTGATTCTCCATAGCTACGTTAAATAACCAGAGGGTAATATTATATAACTAACTTCCAGCGCTGACGTGAGGTGACGTAGCTTTGAAAGTCCAACATCGCTGCCGTGCCTTCCACAAAGTTGCGCAGTGGGCAAGCTCCACCGTTCCTCAGCCTCTGCTGTGGTCTTGGAATTTTTAACCAACAAATATGGGGTTGGTGATGAATGTGATTCCCTGATAAACAACTCCCAGTTTCTTAAATTCAAAGGGGGGTTACACAGTTTGAAAGTAATTTGTCGCGATACCCAACTAATAGTCAGGGTCTACTAATCCGTCACAAAGCCTTTGTATCTCTATATACATATATATATATACATATACATATATATATACATATACATATATATATATATATACATATATATACGTAATATATATACTTATATATATAAATATCTATGTATATTATAATATATACTCTAGGTGAATTATAATGACATGCGACGTCACCGTAGATCATGGTTGGTAGGAATCATCTTCAAACGGCCTTAAAAAAAGGCAGGTGAATTCCCCAAGAAGATGCCAAACAGCTTTTCCACAATGGACAGTATAGATGATGTTTCCCCCAACTGTCCAGCTCTTGGCATCTTTTTTGAACTTTGCTATATATATATATATAGAATATACACATATAAATAAATATATATATAGACAACTAGACAACTAGCTTCTATATCCTATTCAATCCTCCCCCAAGTCCAAAAATATCTGTTGGTGAATCACCATCAAACACCAAATATTATCTGTACATCTACACCAGCCTTTGGGTGCTAGTTATGGCCCAACAGTTATACATATTTTATCAATAGAATTCTAACTCCTATAACTAGGCTTGATATTTTTTTTCATAAGCCCATAAGGCCATGATCAATGGAATTATAGCTCCAATAGCTAGGCTTATTTTTATTACCACTATAGTATATCAACCATACATAGTTCTATAATTAATATCATATAATATTATATTGCCTGTAACTATAGATGGTTATCCAACTATAGATGGTTCGCCCATTTATAGTTGATTTCCCTAGTAAAGATGGTGATTTTCCAGTTCGCGGCATGTTCGTTTACTAGTTTACTAAAGAGGGTAACGCTTAGGGCAATAACTGTCCCAAGGTGCCTCCAGTTCTCGACGAACTGCTCTCCGCCCTTGGACCTTTAGCCTCAGTGGTCTCCACTGAACTGACACGAGTGGATGCTGGGCGGAGCTAGGTGAGGCGGGGGTCAACAAAAAGGTGATTTAACCAACACAAAAAGGTGATGTAGAGAAAGGGAACATGGTGAAATTACCAGCACACATGGTGATTTAGCCACCAAACAAGTGTTTTAAGTATCAACATGGTGATTTGACCAGCAAAAGCACGTCTTTTAACCAATCAAACATGAATATATCATGGGATGTTATGGGGATAAAACTATATGCAACAAAATGATCATTTGGGTTTGTTTGGGCTCTGGGTGAAACACGAGGTAGCCCGCTGAAGCCAGGTGGTTTTACCAACAACCATGGATTTAAGATGATTTAAGCGCATTGAATTTGATCGTGACATTGGAAAGTCGAGGGATTACCGGGGTTTCGTCCAAACATGGGCGGAAAGCACCAGCATCCAATCATGGGACATCTTCAATAATTTGGGGGGCATCATCTGTGAACATGGGGAACCCTTGTTGCAAGCTTTTGGGCATTGCCGAGGGGATTCTCCACTACATAAAATGTTTGATGATATATTTGATACATGGTATGATTATGATTCATGATGATTGCATCCCACCTTGAACAACAACAAACCTTGAAGCCATCTTGACTTGGAAATGAAACCATGGGAATTTGTTGGGTCCCAAGACTTTGGGCCTCGCACCGTCAAGGAGGGCGAAGGCAGTGGCTCACTTGCATCCAGCGGCAGGGGGTTAGGGGGTTTGATGCAGCAAAAAAAAGATCCGGTGGATTCTGATGGTATTTATGTTTGTAGTTGTCGTAGTTGTTGTTCTCGCTGTAGCTGTAGTTGTAGTATTAGACGTATTATATAGTAGTATTATTATTAGTATTAGTAGTATTATTAGTGTTATTAGTATTGTCAGTATTATTATATAGTATTATTAGTATTAGTAGTGTTAGTACTATTACTCAGTAGTACTAGTAGTATTATTAGTATTACTCATATTACTATCTATTATTATTATTACTTGTATCATTATTATTATTTGTTGTTGTTGTTCCTGCTGTTGTTGTTGGTCATTTGCTGGTCATTGGACTCATTTTGGGCTCTACGTGGTTGAAACAGCTTGCCCACAAATTGGCGACGTCACTGGAATGATGGGACTTGGATTGAGGTAACTGTGCCCAAAATTCAAGTTAGTGAACCATCAGAATTCATCCAGAAAATTGGATGAATGAAACCCAAATGACTAAACCCAAGTGACTAAACCCAAGGGAGATCCGCCCTGAGGTGCGAAGCGCTTCAATGCCAGGTACCAGGATCTCTTGCGTCGAGGCGAAGGGATATCGGATATTTGAATGGTCTCTACCCAAAGACCTTGACGTTGGTCTCTAGGTCTCTCTAGGCATACAGTATGTAAATGTATGTAAATGCAATGTAACTATATGTAAATGTATGTACTGTAAGTGTATGTAAATGTATTTATGGTGTATGGTACATAAATATACACATGGATCTTGAATGACCTTGAGATTTGACATCTATGTTCACCCATGCACCCCGGAAGTTGCCGCAGACCGGCGGCGGGCCAAGAGCGACAGCAGCGAGGGCAAACGCGAAGTCTTCATGTCGCAGCTGTCGCATCACCTGCTTTTAAGCTACCTTGGGCGTCCAGACATGACGCTTGAAATTATGGAAAATAATGGGAGGATGGTTTGAAAATCATGAGAACGATGATGATGATGATGACGATGACGACGACGACGACGACGACGACGATGATGATGATTCATGATGATTCATGATGATTCATGATGATTCATGATGATTCATGATGATTCATGATGATTCATGATGATGATGATGATGATGACGACGACGACGACGACCCCATACATTTCCCCATATACTACGTTTGAGTAGATATTTGTCAATGTTACAATGTTATAGAAGTCATGAATCTATTGACCACCTGTGCCAACAATCTACTGACGTCCGTCGCAAGGATAGCAGGTTTTAAATGGCTTTCAGCCATAGCAGTGCCTGGGATCTAACCCTGTGTCTTGATGATTGTAGGAGGGTTATATTCCTCAATGTATTCGGCATTATCAGAATCCCTATGGAGCAACCACTTGAACGACATTTCGGGTTTGGACCCACCCATACCCAATTATCAATGCAGTCAACAGAAAAATCCAAAAGCTCAGTTGAACCTCCGACTTCGGCGGATAAAAATCCCCGGCAACAAGTCGCTGGTGGTTTCTCAACAACAACAACCAGAGGATTCCTAGTGTTGGTAAAATATGCCCATATAATCCATTAAAATCCAAGGGTTTGTGGGTTTCAATGAAGCCTGTGATTTCAAGGACGAGTTTGCTGGATATCTTCTTTGATACCGTGCGTGTGAAGCACGAGCAGCAACCCACCAGCTCAGCTCTCTTCTGCGAAACGGCTCTCACTGTGTCCGCGGATGACAAGTCAAAGAAGAGACGCCTGGATTTGGGGCTGGTGGTTTCAAGATGTTTCAAGATGTTTCAAGTGTGTGCAACACTCCCCAGTTCGGTGATCCTCCGGATGATAGCTGGTTAAGATTCGCCTTTATAAACGTGGTTGTTGCTGGTTCATAAGCCCTATGCATAAACCCAATCAGCCCAGGGGAGTTGGTTGAATCCACATGAAGAATGCCTTTTCCAGTACCCCCAACAACCGTGGCTGTTGGGTGGTTCCCTTTCCAAAATCTGAGGAAAAACCACGTCCTCCAAGACAGTGCCGCTACCCTCCAAGCCTACAGCCGTCCAGGTTGCTCAGTCAGGGCGGTGATGCAGTTGTGGTGCAGTTGGGATGAAACAAATCGCTATAAGATGCTATAACTATGTTGATCCCATAAGTTGGGATACTACCCCTGCAACTACGGTTGTATATCCACTCAAAACTGGAACGGCACCCCGAAGTCAGGAACCTCATGATATGGTAGGGGTCAAAATTTGAAGCCCAACTGGCGAGACCTCACCACGGCCCAGGATGAGTTGCATCGTCCGGCCTCCATCGTTTCGCTGCTGCTTGACACAGCTCCGGAGGTCCCGGTGCATGTGGGAAGCATCTCCGATGACCAACGCTTCTGTGCCGCGGGGTGCGATCGTGACGTGAGGAACACGGCTGATGGAGGGGTTTGAGGGACCTTTCAATTAAAAGCCTCCATTCCTGGCTTCAGAATTATCAGAATTGGCTTTGGTTGTATTGTTACCTCATTTTTGGACCGTAAGCATTCTTAGAGGGGTTGATTTTGGTTGCCCATGAACATGTGGGTCATGGGCCAAAATTCAGGACCCTTCAGGTTGCACACACTTGGGTCCATTTGTACTAAGTGTTCATCATGCATTTTTTTGCCCACCATGTGGACGTACTTTCTATTACCAGACTGTTCCTTTGCATTTTTTGGGTGTTCACCGAGATGCACCCGCATCCGCCCCATCCCTGCATAACCAACAAAGACCCTGGTGTTCCATTGAGAATGGCCAGGATCTTCCATGCTGACTCTCGTTGGGGCCCTTCCTTAGACTCCACGGTGGGACTGAAAGGCCTGGCTGCAGGGGATATGTAGGTGGAGATGGAAGCAATGGCAGTTGTCATCGATCTAACGAGCGCTTGTTTTTTTTGGATATATACCCCTGACTTGTCGCAAAAGCTTCTTTAGATTCTTACTTTTTCTAAGAATTAAGGATAGCAACCGGAGTTCTAAAGGTCCGTTGGTCAAAATGCTTCGTTCCACCATGGCCGATTCCGGTCGAATGAGCCACGCTACCCCTGGCCGGTTGGACGACTTTTGTAGAATGTCAAGGTGGCACAGTTGATTCTCAAGTGTGTTGTGGTGAAGCATGACCAATGATAGAGATGATACCAAGCCAAAATAACATAACGTTGATTTGACCCACACCATGAAAGAAGCATACCCAACAGAGGGAAGAAGAGTCGAACAGACATTATTATGGGATAAAGACAATCTATGTATATATATATATGTATATATATATGTGCATACATACAATTAATTATATACAGATAGATGTATATATATATATATGTATCTATGTTCCATCCTGGAAAAATGATTTGTCTATCTTTTTTTGAGGGTTTCAAGAGGTGGATCTACCTGGCTGAGCCCTGCGCAGAGGTCAGCGGCTAGGGTGCCACGGCGGCCGTGTGCTGTCAACGGCTTTTTCCCCAAACTCCGACGCACGGCAGCAGCGGATCCCCCTGTGGGAGACGCCTAGTCCTGGAGCTGAGAAAGTCTTGGAATCTGGGTGCCCTCACTGATATTCAGAATGGGGTGAAGCCAATAATGGTCACTATTAATACTATTTGATATATATTTTTTTCCAAAAAACATGGAACACATGTGGGTTTATCGAATTGGGCTTTCCAGCGGGGATTGATTGAACCTGCCATCGTCTGGATGAGCACTGGTGTGAGCTCAGGAACTCCTTCTAAGCGGAGGACAAGATGGATGCATCCAGTGCCACGGCGTTGCATCCTGGGATGTTTTGGGATCTGGATCATTTATGGGGACCTTAAACTCAACGAACCTCAAAGTAAATGACTGTCAAGATTGGGTAGATAGAGGAGACATGGAAGATCACCCTGAATTGCCTTCAGCAATTCGATGTACATGAGATTATCTGGATATGATATATCAATTAATCCACCCACATATTTCCGGGTGACATTGCTTTCCTGGAGACCAGGTTTGGACCAAACATTTGCTCCTCACAATCATAAAGCTGCTGAGTGGTTTGAACCAGCTTTGCAAACCTTTTTTTTTGGTTTCAGACTGGTTCGTGATTGATGGTTCAGACATGACTTTTCTATCCACAAAAAATTGACCTTGCATTTGACCTTGCTCCCCAAGTCACAATACCTGTAGAGCATCTTTTCTGGAATTTTGTTGATGCCACCAAACAGCCAAGTCGCTCTGGTCATAGACCTGCATACTTTTGATCTGTGAAAGCCTCCAGGCTGTGGAATACGCGCAGCAGCACTTTGGCATTGTCCTACCGACTCCAGGTTGCACTTGAAAAAAGACAAACACCTTACTGGTGCACTGAAATGTTCAATGCATACCAGAAGACTTGGGGCTCAGGAGTTGCGCCAGAGACCCATTGTAAACAAATGGCCGTGGTTGAATCATTGGATTCAGTGAAGCCATGGCTCGGAAAGAATTTTGCACCAAGGACAGGCGGATCCTGTGTGGTGTGTGGACTGGGCGCCACTGGGGCACTACTTCGTAACTTCGGGGAAGGACACCTGGCGGCATTGCCGTGGCCCAGGTGACCCTCTGTGATGATGGTTTTATGGTGGTTTTATGGATGGATTACAGTCATATAGATCTCGATTTTTGGGTGTTTTTGGGGTTAGATTCGGTTAGATGGATTTACAGACAATTTATTCGACCAAAAGTTAAAGCCAAAGTTTTAGCAGGTGATGGCTGTCCGAATCTTGACCCACAAGCAGGGTGGTTTCATTTCCAAACATCGGCCCAAGACAGCCAAAGTGAACAGATTCCTCGGCTTCGTCCACGGGATGATCTGGATTTCTGGGAGAGAATGGGAGAGCATCTGTGAGGGAAGGGAATATTCAATAAAAAGATTATTGGTTACAGTAGTGATTCACATCATTCTTTATTTGCCATCTCTTTAAAAAGGGCTGATGATCTCACAGCACTAATTACTAATGCTGAAACCATTAACTGGTAGATATGGGAGGAGCAAATGTGCTAGGGATCTCTGCTGAATGGGGTCCAGTTTCCCCAATATCACTGTGTCTTGTCAATGTTGATGTGTTGCAGACTTGGCTAACATATCAAACATCCACGGATTTATCATCATCATTTTAACACTTTCCATGGTATTTTCCACATCAAGCACAACAAGGGCCCATTTTTAAAGACCAATCCATCTTGTTGAGCCCTTGAGGATGGTGAGGCTCTCCTCTGGAGCGCAGCCCGCAGCGGCGAGCCGCTAAGCATCTCGGCGAGGTCAGAGCTGGGTGTTTGATGCTGGGGAGCTGTGGTTCCCATTTGGGGGTTTCCATAAATGGGGGTACCGGGGTACCCCAAAATGGATGGTTTATAAGGGAAAATCCAATTAAAGTGGATGATTTAGGGGTACCCCCATTTATGGAAACCCTCATGTCTGGCAGCCGCCAACAGTTTGTAGCCTCAACAGCTTTGACTCACAGCGCTGCTTGTGTCAAGATCTTGGATCAAAGCCTGACGAAAGAAGACAGGCAGACCATTGCGAACCATGACTCTGTTGCATCCCGCCAGGCATGAGCTGATGTGCCCCATCACCCATGAAATGCTCCAAGATCCGGTGGTGTGTCCGCAGCGTGGACAAAGCTTTTCAGCAGACGCCCTTCAAACCTATCTCCGACAGAATCCTGAGGGACGCTGCCCCATATGCAATGTGAATGTAGGGGGGCGTGGATGGACCAGGAACATTGTACTTCGTGACCTCATTCAGAGCATGGGAGCTCATCAGCTTCGGACAGAAAGCCTAGGAGGGAACACTTTTGTGTATACCCGTCCGTTCGTCATCATCATTGTGGGCAGCTTCGGCTCCGGAAAAAGCACTTTGATCAATCTCCTGGTTGACCCCAGCGGTAACAGAATCATTGCCGAGGAAGCAGCATCAGCAGGCGGGTGCACGCAAAGGGCTGAGAGCCTCAGGTTTGGTTTCAATTGTTCCTCCTTTCAATCCAGATTGTAGAGCTTTGCACACGCTGTAAGGGTCAGTTGTCGGGCTAGGGTGAGGCCGTTCCAGTTGTTCCCACCAACGCATCGGGGCGTTGTGTCTACTTTGTTATATAATTCGCCCAACATTTTTCCCATCAGATCCTTCCAGCCAAGGAAAGTCTTCAGTGGTGAAGTCGATCACAATGGCACTTCAAGACTTCTTGAGCTGATTGACACCCCAGGCTTTGGTGATCCGGACAAGAGTGATGCACAGACGATCAGAGAATTGTCGCGGGCAACTGTGGATATTGTGGCCGGTGTGGACCTGTTTGTGCACGTTGTGAAGAAGGACCGCATGGGCAATATCGACAGGTTCCTGCCAGAGATAATTCTGTCCGGGCTTGCAGACGACGATGAGGCCCAGAAGGAAATTGCCCGCCGGTATGTCTTCGTGGTGACACATGCAGACTCTGCTAGACAGCCCGTGGAACAAGCAAGTCTTGATGAATTCAAGGGAGCAATGAAGCTAGCTGGTGGGTTTGAATGTTTTCATTTGTATTTTCCATCCTACATCAGATATTCTGGGATTGCCGACCATTAATTGTCTCATTGCTTGGCATTTTGGGGGATGGGTTGAAAGCACCAACTAGGAAGGCCTTTTTCCCAGACATCTTGGAGTCTGCCGTGCAAAATGCCGTTTTTGTGGAGCATGGACCCAAGCTCGGAACTTCTCCTTTGGGAAATGCAGTTGCCAATCGGGATTTGATCCTGGATAGGGCTATGGAAGCAAGGGAAGTCTATCATCGCGTCTTCAAGTCAAAGTCGGTTGAGAAGATCATTCAGAAGGGGTTTGAAGACGCCATGAAGATGTGGAAACACATGGGCTTTAATGGCCACCACGTTCGCCAGATCGAACCAGAAGAGCTTGGTGCGCTGCTCAATTTCTTCAACAAGGTGATCGAGCGGAAGGCGTGGATAGAGATGACGCCTGCGACTACAAGTTGCAGTGAATTCTGCCAAGCTTGGAATAAGATCAGCTTGGCAGTGAGGGACCAGGTGGCAGTGAAGGTTGCAGAATCCGTCAAACACCAGGTTGAAGAGTCGTGTAACAAATCTTGGACCGAAAAGATCAGATCCATGGCCCGGAGCTACCGAGGGTCATTAGGTGCCGCTACAGGAGCAGCAGCTGGTGCCGTCATAGGAGCTGCCCACCTTTGTGTGGTGTCGTGAGTATGGGTCAAAATCTAAAACCCAAGAGTCCAAGAGCCTGCAGATTTTGGTCGCTTTTGAGTAGTGTGGACCTATGGACCTGGAACATGGAACCATCCATTTTGGGATACTGCAGGTAGCCGGCAGCGACTGCAATCCAAAAAGATAGGTTCCAAAATTGTAGATGCGACCAAAGATTAATGTTATGAATGATTCCCCTTGAGGGAGCAAAACACCAGTTCCAGCCTCCTTCT
>Ga0126342_10006427_pt1 | contig 20829 bp, 21 predicted proteins | sample Cyp1metagenome_FD_92528 | JGI IMG/M metagenome (GOLD analysis project Ga0126342, IMG submission 92528) | Coral microbial communities from Lord Howe Island, Old Settlement Bay, Australia - Cyphastrea 1 metagenome | ecosystem: Host-associated > Invertebrates > Cnidaria > Coral ...
AGCTCTTGTGCGAGACTTCCCTCAAAAAGTGAAAGTTGAAGACGTGAAACCGAAGCTTTGGTGCGAGACTTCCCTCAAAACCTGAAAGTGGAAGATGCAAAAACGAAGCTTTGGTGCGAGACTCCCTTCAAAATCTGAAAGAGATCTGACATCCATTACCATCCGTAACACAGAAGTTCGACCTTCCAAACGGAACATCGATATGTGATAGTGGTGATAGTGGTGATATTGTGATATTTGTGAGCTTCTGAAAATGGTGATATTGTGATAGTGGTGATAGTAGTGGTGAATATAATTTGTAAAAATCCGTTACACAGAAGTATGATTTTCAAACTTACTTTGATTATATAGTCCGATTGTATAGTTATATTATATAGTTATATTATATAGTTACATTGTATGGTTATATTATATGGTTTTATTGTATAGTTATACTATATAGTGATATTAAATAGTTATTTTATATTGTTATATTACATAGTCACATTATATAGCTATATGTTATATACTTATGTAGTATATAGTTATATGATATAGTTATATATTATATAGTTATATATTATATAGTTATATATCATATAGTTATACATTATATAGTTATATATTATATAGTTATATATTATATAGTTATATATTGTATAGTTATATATATAGTTATATATTGTTATATATCATATAGTTATATTATAGAGTTATATTATAGAGTTATATTATAGAGTTATATTATATAGCTACATTATATGGTTGTATGTTATATACTTATGTAGCATATGCTTATATATTATATAGTTATATATTTTAGAGTTATATATTATATTGTTATATATTATATAGTTATATCGTATAGTTATTTATAGTTTTATATAGTTATATATTGTTATATATTATATAGTTATATTATATAGTTGTATTATATAGTGATATTATATAGTTATAATATATAGTTATATCATATAGTTATATTATGTAATTATGTTATATATATTTTTTATATTGCTTTATATTATATAGTTACATTATGTATATATATATATAGGTATATAATACATGCATATATATGGTCATATGTATATATATAGTTATGTATAAATATAACTATATATATATAGTTATATATATATATATGTATAGTTATATAGAGTTCTATAAATATATATACATACATATACAGTTATGTAGTTGGATGTAGAAATAAACAAACCTATAAACCAATTTATAAGCAAATTATGATTAAATTGTTGTATGGTAAAATCTGCAGAATAAAAATAATAACGCAGAAAATATTGTATAAGCAGAAAACTAATGATATGTCTTTTGGGTCCAAATCCCAAACAAATTTTGGTAAAGATCCACCATTTTGACCCTAATCCCATTTGGATGTGTATAAAAACCATATAATCCTGTTTACATGTAACAGTTCCATTCCTTTAACATGTCCAATCCCATTTAGATAAGTTGAATATAGACCCGGCTATGGGCTATGGGTCAAAAGCCTGGTACCCTCGTCTCACACCTAAATAGCTGCCAAATCGACATTCATCCACATCAACTTTGGTATCCATCCGCATAATATTCCCATTATATATATATATGATTATTATATATTATTATTATCATTATTATCCTTATTGGTTTTATTATTGTTACCTGTTGTATTCCTATTATATTCCTATTACATTCCTATTGTATTCCTATCAGATATAGTCAATGTAGCAAACCCAAAAAGAATAAACAAATAAACAAGTAAAATCCTTTTCAATTGGTGATAAGGTATTTTTCTATTTTTTGGGGGTTATGGAAAATCACTATTTTTAAGAACGGTAAATCAACTATCAATGGGCCATCTATACCATAGCTATGCTAGTCATTACCAAAGGGAATGGTTCATACCACCTATTTATGGTGATGACTGGGGGATGGTTTATTATTGTTTTACCCACATTAATGTCTTTATAATCTTTATAAATCCATCCTTTGCGTCCAAAGGGACGTTTTGGGTCTTCGACACCAGCGCATCATTCTCCGCCAGGACCGCCGCCTGATCCGGCAGCCGAATCTTCAGCGCGGCCGCTGTGCCGCCACGGACCACTTCGAAGGTGGCCATGGCGATGCAGAGCCGCGGAGCCCGTGGAGCTGTGACTGTTTGGAACGCAACAAGTCATGGCCTTTTTTGTGAGGCAAAGCCATGGCCTACCCCAAGTCATCACTATGGATGGTAACATCCCGAAGTCATGGTATGTTTATTGTGGGGGACATTAAACGCCCGCAAAAAACGAGGTGTGTTTCTGACTGTTGGGATTTGGCTTTTTGGATCAAAACTTGGGATTCACAGCCAGCATGAACTTTGGGTTTGAATGCTTCAACCATTGACGTGTTCAAGGGAAAAAAAAGCGATGGCGGCTAAGAAGACGGGTTCAATAACATGTCAATGCATATGGAGTGGTACCCCTCTGCAACAAACTGATGCGGGACATGAATGAATCATCGCTGTGTCTATACAATGGGGACCTCCGAAAACAACAATTTTGTATAGGGAACATGATGAGTATTCAATTTTGAGATAGCCTATAACTATATCTTCAGGCCAACCCATATTTATTCCCAGTGGTCCATCATGATCCATCTGTGCATTTACCACCGTCCAGCTGCTACCATGTCCAGCTGCAAACAAAAATCCAACGGTTGATTCAACCAGTGTATACTGGAATATCCAAACATGGTGATACATGATATTCATTTCGATTCCCATATATTATCAACATTTATCAACCACACACATATGTACATATATATATATATCATTAATATATATATATAGTATTCCATGTTTCTAGATTTCCTCCGTTCAACATATGGCAATTTCTGGATATCTACCTGCACCCCATGTGTTTTTTCAGATGCCTAGGCCATTTTGTGTACAGTGACCCATGGATTGCACAGGAAATCCCACGGATCTGGATGGTCTATGAAGATTGGAAATGCTTCGTACTTCTGAAGATGGATGATATCCAAAACATTCCAAAACTAACGAAAACATACGTACCACAGTGACAAGTTATAGTACATCCATGCAAAATATGTAACATGAATATCGCATTCTCAAAGCAGAAGCCATTTTTTGGATATGTTTGGGATGATTCCCTTCAGAACCAAAGTTTCTGTTGAGGTCGTTGGAAGGGTAACCATGGTTCCAACAACTGCTGCAACTGAAGACCGTTTTGGAGGGCCGGGAATGGAAAGGACAGTGACAGTGTCCCGAAAACGAACATTATTGTTGTTTACAAACATGTTCATGTAATGTTTCTTGCCTTATTTTACCAAACAATGATTTTAATGTTAAATTAGCCATGACTTTCTGAAACTATTGAAATATCCCCACCTTGCAGACGATGCTTCCTGCCGAGCTGCATCTTGGGCTGGTGGCAGATTAAACTGCCGCGCAAAACCTCGGTGAAACATCGTAGAATACACATCCGGCCATCATCCGGCCATCCTCCATGGGTGTGTTCTTAACATTTCTTAACCACAACCGAAGAGCCGGAAATGTACTTGTTCTTGGAATAGATCGCAGTGCCCCCCACATCGATGGTCAGATTGGCAAAACTTCTTGTCAAAGTTCTTCCGCCCGGTTGCTTGGATGCCTGGGAAAGAAAGATGCATCTGGTACATTTTTGCCAAATGTGGATAACCCCATTTTTGGATCATCAATAAATGGCAATGTATTGTTCTTTGCGGTCATTGTCTATGAACTTCATTGCCCATCAAGGACTGCCGTTGACCAATTTTTCCAAGTTTCTCCGATTACATTTATCATTTTAAACTTAGATATCTATGTATTTGTACAGATTGGTCTAACACAGGAAAAGCTGACAATTTTACCTTTTACCCATTTTTACCCCTTAAATATCTCGCTTTCAGTCGAACATTTTCTGAACAAGTCTGCCGTCCGCCAGGTGTAGATCATTTAAGAGAACGGGAAGCCGCGAAGCGCATGGATTCCGCTGCTATCGTTTACTGAAGGGTATAATAATGACATTACCATCTGGTTATTTAACATAGCCATGGAAAATCATCATTTTTAATAGGTAAACCATCTATAAATGGGCAATTTTCCATGGCTATGTTAAATAACCAGAGGGTACTCTATTACAACACCACCAAAATAGTGGGACACCTGGAAATCTGGGGTAAATCTCATCTTTGAAATTCTGTAAAAATATCCCGGCTATCGATTTGGGGCTTGCTATATGCACCATCACAGATCATCAAAGATTATCTATTACATTAGAATAATCTATGACGGGTAAAACTTATCTCTTAGTAAATATCATCTATACTATGCCGAAAACACGGTTTGGCATATTTTTGGCGGGTTGCCATAGATCAATCCCCATAAATATCCCATTACATCCAATTATTATATCCCTACTATCTATATGTGTATAGTTTATATACATAATCCCTAGAAAATCTGATATCAATCTACAAATCATCCAAGTCATATGACGACTCATTAGACCATGACGACTCGTATTGAAACAGCCACCGTGACCACTGGGGATCTCAATTTCCCATGAGCCCCCCATCTTCTGGCCTCATAAACCACGATCTCCACGTTTTTCTTCAGCTGTCGCAAGTAGTGACAGGCCGAACCGCCGCTGATGCCGGCACCTAAGGAAAGCACTCGAAGTGAAAGGGTGCACCTAAGGCCTAGGAAAGCAAAGGATGTGGTAATATGTATGTATAGTATGTGTATATATATATATGGTCACCCCCCTACAACTCACCGACATGCTGTTTTTACTGGTATTTGCACTATCAAATCTGGTATTTACAGTAAAATCATATAAAATCTCTAGTTTTCTTGTTCAATTTGTTTTTCTTCCGGATCATATCCCCGTAAAAAGACAACAAAACTGTTGAACCACGTGGCCTATGACAGCCACCCGTGGGACTTCTGCGGCTGCCGACAGCAAAGCGCAGAGCCACAGCAGGCAGCCCGACATGGCGTGGGCGGAGACTGAGGCTGGTGAGAAGGAGAACGCGAATCACAATGATTAGTCATTAACATTACAATATTACAATAAATAATCATTACAATATTGTAATTAAATGTAATTAATATTAGTCATTAACATTACTATAAATCATTGTAATTCATAATAGTCATTAACATTCATTAACCATATCACGATGATGACTAATATCAAGTGATGATAGCATGTGATGGATGACTTTCATCATTGCCATGGCGATGACAGTCCAACTTAATCCAACTCTTGCAGATTATCAATGCTAGCCAAGCTGGGGGAAGTCACTCGGTGGCTAATCAGCTCATCCGTAGCTTTGATAATCAACACATGGAGGTTTCCTGAAATGGGGCTACCCCCAAGTCATCCAATTTTTTTATTAGGATGTTCCATTATAAACATCTACAAACCATCCAGCTATTGGGGTACCTCCATTTGTGGAAACCCCCAAACCCGTTGATTCGAGGACCATCATCTCAACGGCCATGGGATCGTGCCACAGCCACACCCTTCCTCCTCGGCTTTGACGATGGCCATCTTTTCCTACGGAACAGGTCGTGGCAGAAATGTCAGACGTACAAAGAGGGATCAAATGAACTTAAAGTGAAGTTGTTGGCAATTCATCGGGATAGTTTATACCTATCAATACCTATCAAGTCTTCATTTGATACCTTCTTTGTGTAATTCACGACCTGAAAAAAAACCGATAGAAACGCAGGGAAGCGAGGCAGGAGGCGCAGAACAGGTTTTGACTTGTTGATTTGCTTTAAACTTTGGTTTTATCCGTTGCAAGTCTTTCACGCTCTGTTTAACTTTCTTTTTATGTTTTTGTTTTGCAGATTTTTTTTGGGTCCTGAATGGGCCACCAGAGTTTTGATATGTGATATGTTCTGACATGATGGCGTACATAAACCGCACATGGAAACATCATTGGGCACAAAAGATGAGCCACGATCCACTGGGCCATAGGTCAAAGTTGAAAGCCGCTTGAGCCATAGATGGACTCTTCATGTTTTGTGTCAAAACAATGCCATTCTGCGGATAACCCACAATGATAGGCTCCAAAGTGTCGGTTGTCAATTGTTTTTGTACCTGTAGTAGGAATCAAACGCATCGAGATCAACTTTGGACTTCAACTTGAATGACTTACCCCGGGAGAATTCTGGATTCTCACTAAAAAGGTTGGAAAAATGAGTAAAATGAGTCATTTGACTTTCAGGCTTATAACATCAACATATTAATAATTGCCCAATCTTTGCACACCCTGTCTGATCTTTCGGCCATCTCACAACCGCGGCCTCCAGAGCATTCATGGCTTTCTCCCTTCTCTCAATGTCTTCACGATCAGCATTCAATTTCGCTTTCACCTGGCCAAGGTTGGCGAAGCGAAGTGACCTGAAGTGGGTTACCAATGAGTTACCAATGGAACCACAATTAAAAAATTGCTAATGTCTATTACATTCTAGTACTGTGTATCACTTTCCATCTTGGTGACCATTCTCATACCAAGCGAAACAGGATCACTGGCAACCCAAACCAGAAACTCATCTTGGCCCAGGGGCTTTGGGCACCAGGGTTAAGCTGATGATCTGATGGTTCCAGCCCTGCCTTTTCCATCATCTTTTCGTGTTTTTGCTGCTCCATTTCCTGAACGCAGCGCATCATTTTAGTTTGAAGATTCGCAAACACAAAGTGAGGTGTCATTCAGAATCCTGCAGCACAATCATCTGTATCACCCTGGACATGTGAATCATTTTACAAAGGGTCCGGAATTGTTTTGTTTTTCCTTTTTGGATTTTTGCTGGATCTGCTGTTCTTGGAGTTTTGGAGATGGAAGCTGCCATTTCAACGTAATTGCAACATTTTGGAGTTCGAACCTCCCATTTTCCATGGTACGAGTATTTGCAACATTTTGGTGCTCAACCTTTTCATGTTGGATGGCATTTTGCAACAGGTGTTCATTTAAGTTTTATTTAGTTTTGTTTAGGGTTTATCTAGCATTGGTTTAGGGTTGGTTTAGTTTCTTTGATGTTTGGTGTGTTTTTTACAGGTTGGTTTGAGGTTTGGTTTTAGATCTACTTAGGGTATTTTAGGGTAGTTTCTTTAGGCGTGATTTAAGATTTATGTAGGATCTATTAAAGGTTGGTGTTTGTTTTAGACATGGTTGGTTCATGTTGGTTCAGGATTTATTTAGGCTTGGTATAGGATCTATTTGGGTGGGTTTAGGATCTATTTGGGGTTGGTTTGGGGTTTATTCAGGGTAAGTTTCAGCTATTGGGTTTGTTTAGGGTTGTTTTTTTTGGGGGGGGTCTTAGTTTGGGATTTATTTAGGGTTGGTTTAGGGTTAGTTTATTTGGGGTAAGTTTCAGACTTTATGTTTATGTTTGTTGCTTTTAAGCTTTATATAGGGTTTACTTCGAGTTGCTTTAGCTTTTTGGGGGTTGGTTTGGGACTTTTTTAAGGTTGGTTTAGGGCGTATTGATATTGTGTTTCTTAGGGTTTATTTAGGCTTGAGAAGCAACAAAGCAAGAAAGAAACAGACAAGCAGAACAGTGGAGAAGCAAAGAAGCAAAGAAGCAGAACAGTGGAGAAGCAAAGAAGCAACAAAGCAGGGAAAAACAAAAGCAGACACGCAGAACAGTGGAGAAGCGGAGAAGTAGAAAAACATAAAAGCAGAAGCAGGGAGAACAGCAGAAAAGCAAAAGCAGAAAAGCAAAGAAACAGGGAAACAGAATCCAAAAAATGCCCAAAACGGAAAAACATGATTCTCTCAGCAATACTGGATGGTAAGAGTTAACAGCATGAGTTTCCTTTCTTGAAAAACAAACGTTTTGGGGTCTGTTTGGGCTACCAGAAATAAATCTGCCCCCCCTCCATTTGCTGCACCACTGCTCTATGGATCCAAACACTTCTTGAGGACCTCAAAACATGGCTAGTCCATGCCAACCTTTGATACCCCCTTTACAAAATCGAGTTTTAGTCGATTTTAGTCGGATAATGTCGGATATGAAAGGATTTCCTGCATGCGTAGCAAACAAACCATCTCTTCATGTAACAAGCAAGGCATCCAAGGTTTGCCGAGAAAAAAAACACCAAGGATCTGAACCTGGTTTGAGGCCAAGGTCATTTTGGAGATGTCATTTTATGGTGAAGTCGCACCATATCGAAAAATAAGTCGTCTCCGAGAAAATACAAATGCCACAGCCTTCAGCCACTTCTGGTACTCGGCAGTTTTCTCATTGAGTTTCTCCAAACCTTTCCTGACCTCAGAGAAGAAGCACCATCAACGTGTTTGGTTCATAAATCTGGATAACGGACTCTGACTTTGGTTACAGTAACCCAAAGAGGTACCCTCTGGTAAACTAACATAGCTATTGAACATGGCCCATAGAAATAGTTGATTTACCTATTAAAAATGGTGGATCTTTCCATGTTTGTTGTATGTTTACCAGAGGGTAGTAGAACACAAACTTCCTTGATGCTCCATTCACGAAACCATGGCCACTGGGTTTGCTGACATTTTCTTGCACGATGATCGCACGTTGCCTCGGGCGTAACGAGTAGTGGCCCGTAGTGGGCCCCATGCGTGGGAACCATAATGGCTACGTAATAGGATGTGTTTGGATGTGCATATTATAGATAGGTACATATGAGTATATACCAGTACCGCACAAGGCGGTGGCGGAAGTTTCAGAAAGAGGAAACCTATAGGAGAGGTTGAAGTTGTGAATCACGGATGGCAGAGCGAAGCCACTGATGGACCGACAGGTGGTTGAGGTCTCCTCTCTTTCTCTCTCTTTCTCTCTCTTTCTCTCTCTTTCTCTCTCTTTCTCTCTCGTTCTCTCTCTTTCTCTCTTTCTCTCTCTTTCTCTCTCTTTCTCTCTCTTTTTCTCTTTCTCTGACTATCTATCTACCTACCTACCTACCTATCTATCTATCTACCTACCTATCTACCTATCTACCTATCTATCTATCTATCTTTCTTTCTTTTTTTCTATCTTATCTATGTATCTATCTATCTATCTGTCTGTCTGTCTGTCTGTCTGTCTATCTATCTATCTATCTATGTATCTACCTATCTACCTATCTACCTATCTACCTATCTATCTATCTATCGATCTATCTATCTATCGATCTATCTATCTATCCATCTATCTATCTATCTATCTATCTATATACCTATCTCTATCTCTCTATCTCTCTATCTCTCTGTCTGTCTATCTATCTGTCTATCTGCAAACTTGAAAACGAAGCTATTCTGCGAGACTTCTTCAATTTTTGAATTAAACAAAGTTAAAAACGAAACAATTCTGTGAGACTTCTTCATTTTTTGAACTTGACAACATCCAAAACGAAGCAATTCTGCGAGACGTCTTCAATTTTTGAACTTGACAACATCAAAAACCAAGCAATTCTGCGGGACTTCCTGCAAAAATGGAAAGTTGAGTGCAGCGCTGACAGCCTCGTACCAACGCGTTTTGCGATTTTTTCACTCCACCTGTCTAAAGTACTGCGCCTGCCACGAAAAAATTGATGCCAGGTCATACGAAGTGTTGCACCTGTCACGCAAAATCATCTTAGCAAACCTACAGATCTGATGCTCCAAAATGCAACCCCTCTCGGCGCTGACCTCCTAACATCTCTGATGACCATGTCTTTTGTACTGCGCCTGCCACGGAAAATGCATCTTTGCAGATCCTCTTCAAATGTCCCACTCCTGCCATCTTTTTTGGAAATGCTACAAAACCCCCACGTTTTGCTCACTTTTGACAAGGTGCACAATCCCTTGCGCCTGCCACGCGAAACGACATCTGAACCTCCAAAAATGGTCCGAACCCCTGGTGTTTTTAACATGTTGACTTCGAAATGTGCTTCGTGCCACAACGGCGTGCACTTTTTCGACATCGCAACTTCTAAAAGTGCTCCGAAGCTGGGGTGCGATATACATTTTGACTTGGAAATGTGCTTCGCGCCACAACGGCGTGCAATTTTTCATCTCTCATCTGGCCAGCTGGCTCAGGCTCCGCACCCGCCGCTTTAGCGAGTCTACTTTTCGACCCTCCGGAGCCACAAATCATTGGAAAAACACAGTGAATCGCGACTTTCCTACCTTTTCGCGTGCCTGGATCTTCTTTCTTCTGAGACTTTCTCTTTCTTCTTCTCTTCTCTTCTCTGACTCTTCCCATCTCTGCTTTTCATCTGTCCATATTGTCGGAAGTTTGACTTCTAAACTTCCTTCGACAATTATAGACACGTAGTGACAAACCATATCATGCAGATTCAACACCAGGAATTCAGTTTTCACCTGACAGTCCACCCATGTGATTGTCGGCTGCCCATTCTTGGTTCCTGAAAACTCCTCCCTGATCTTTGTGTCTGGTCCATAATCCCTTTCGATTTTTTTTTGGTCTTGGTGTCAGATCAAGCTTTTGGCATCTTTATGTTGCAATGTTTGGATCATTTTGCTTGACAATGCTCCATTCCGTTACCGTTCTGGTGTTTTTCATGCTGTCACCTGAGAGTCCACCCTTGGCTCCAAGAAACGCTGGCGTGTTCACCTGCTGTGAGGGCAGCACGAACTTGGGTTTGCTCACTGACTCCTTGGCTGTCAGTGAAACATGGGTCATTAAATGTCACCACTGAACATCACCCAACCATGAGGTATCTCATCTATAATTGCCATTCAAAGGTGATGTCCAATAGCCCCAAAATGGGACATTTACCAATCCCTGTGAAACCAGTTCGATGAGTGGCTACGTATGGGTCCAATCCAGAAATGCTATGGTACAAGGCTACTTTGAGCCACAGATTTTGATCTGCATAAACCATCTGAGGTTGGGGCACCCTAATCCGACCAATATCCGATGTAAAAAATCAAAGAACTGGGAGTTGAAATGGCTCAAATTGCGGGTCTCGAATGGATGCAAATTCAGACGCATGTCCAAATCCAGATTGGGAGAGTTTGGGAGATGAGGCTTGAAGTGTGTAGATCGATTGAATGGAAAAAAATGTCAAAGAAAACCCAGCGTGTCATGACGCAAGTTGGTGTATCATTCCACTTGCAGTCCGCAGTGCTAGAAGTTGCCAGCTGACAGGGCTCTCCTATTGGGATTCCATGACTTATTGCTACCCCAGGTTTGAGTGCGGGTTACTCAGCAACAATATGCAAGATATATCAAGATATAGTTTCCAGCCTGCCTTCACTGGAAAAGTGGCTGCAACTCCCCATTTATCAGCAGGCTACCTGGATCTACCCGGTAACTCCGTCAACATCCGAAAAAGCAGCTGCTTGCCGTTCAGATTCCAGCCATCTGCGATACTCTTGCTCTCTGGCCGTGACCTTCATCAGAAGGCCAGATTCAAACACAGAGCTTCTGGGAGAACCTTGAAGACCGTCCAATTTTTCAGCAGGGTTTGATAGATTTTCTCCTGTATAATTTGAATATCCGATGTTGGGATGTTTTCGGTATTTATATGCATGTATTACCCTCTGGTAAATTAACATAGACCCTGGCAGATAGGGGTTGGAAGACTATGTTCCATTAAAAATTGCTAATTTTCAGGGTCTATGTTTATTTACCAGAGGGTACATGGATACACACTTTCCTGTCCCAACTTCTGCCGGAGGGTCGAACACATCACATGAATCCACGTGTCACAGATGCAAGATGACCAGCAAATCAGGCTAAAAGAAACCTGGTGCTTCAAGTACAAAGGCGTTTGGAGAACTGGGGAGTCAATGAATACTTCGTGATATAATGTGATATATGTTGTCATTGTTAATTAATGCATATTCTATGATTCTATGATCTTTTCTGCCATTTATATATATATATAATGATATCATTTGCAGTATCTCCTTTTTCCTGGATCTTTATCACCTTTGACCACCGGGAACCCGCCTCCTTACTCAGGGCTGCCCGCTTCTCTGCCACCAATTCCTGGGGTATGTTATCTACCAACATCAATGGACCACCGTTGGTATCCCTCGTTTCTACCTCAAGTCACGACTGTAATTGTGTATAGACACATATCACATATATATATTTATATATAGATATGACTATAATATGTGTCCCTTCTTGCCCCTACAATTCTCCCATTCGATACATGATAACATGTGCCATACCGGCCACACCCCTATGATTCTCCAAAAAAATGATTCACATCGCTTGGTATTGGTTGCTTCGATACCCCAATTGGCCCCAACTTGCATCCGGGGAGTCGCATACCCACAATGTGAGGAGATGTCAGGCCCACCAAAAAAACACTTCTCTTCAGCAATCCCAATAGAAAATCATCCAGTTGCCTTAGTTCAGTCCAGAGTATATTTTATAGCAGCTAGCATTTGACGGAATTATTGTATGATAATCAATTCTCAAACCTGAAAATGATTTTGAGGTTTCCAACAGATGAGTTTTAAACACAGCCATATCATTTGTGATCATGACATGGATGGTCTGTGGCAGGGATGTTCAGCTACCCTCTGTTAATTTAACAGAACAGCTATGGAAAAGTGGAAAACCACCATGTTGAATAGGTAAATCAGATGTACTAATATCTGTACATGGGCCATGGCTTCCATGGCTATACTAAATATATCACCAGAAAAGTAAACAATGGTGATGCAAAGCTGAAAAAAAAACATGAATACCCTCTGGTAAACTAACATAGCTATGGAAAATGGCCATTTATAGTGAGTTTTCCCATGAAAAATGGTGATTTCCCATAGTTATGTTAGTTTACCAGAGGGTAAACCAGTAGCCATCAGTAGCCATCAACAGAAACGCACAAGAACTTCCCCAGGCCCCTTTTTGTTGTGTCCTCCACACTCTTCCCATCAAACTTGTAGAGAGGAGCCACCCCAGGACGAGCCGCCACGGCCTGTTTTCTGGTGACCCGGGTGACCCCGTTGATCTAACAGCTCCATTGACCATGGTCAATCCCATGGTTCCATGGTTTCATGGCTGCTTTTGATGGGATTATATAGTACATGGATTAGTACAAAGGGTTTCAAAGGGCCAATTGTTTTGTTGGTCCAGTATCCCAATTTTGAGCCATGCCACATGGAGCTAGGTACTACCGTTTGATGATAAGCTTGAAAATCACGATTGTCGCGAAGACTCTATCACGCGAAACGGAAGTCTTCATACTGGTGACAAAGTTAAAAAGGGGTGTGACGTTTGGACCAATAGTGGTTCCCCACCGTCTGCAAACACTGTTTGCTGATGTTTTGATGCTTGAAATGGGTGTCCGATTTCAACGAACGTCTTGCTGCTCAGTCTTGATACATCCATCCGCAGCACCAGGCAGCGGGCTCTGTCACACTTCGCCTGCTTGGCATCTGCCAACCAATTCCAGTACGCCTTCTCCTTTTCCTGAAGGATTGTGGTCCCAACCCCTGTGAATCGATGTCTTTCAGAACCCGGGGATGGGTCAAAGTCTGAAAACTGACTCGAAGTTGATCAATGGAAAGGGTAATGATCGCATCCTGTGACTGGGCAGGAATTCACTACGGGATTTGGAAAAGCATTTGGAATCATTTGGCAATGGCCACATGGTCATGCCACAATATGGATCCAATGGGTGAGCCTGACCAAAGGAAGTGGATTGGATCCAATTATCCAATTCATTGCGGAGTCGACAAGCAGCAACATATGTGGGTCCACCAAATCTCAACATGGTGTCTGAAAACAGTGTAGCCATTAAAATAGCCATGGCTCACCATGAAAAGTTACATTTAAATAGCCCTTTGGGGGTTATACTACACATTTTCAGCCACACCCAAATGGACCCAAAGCAAAAACAAACTTTTAACAAAACATGCCACTAAAATATAGCTATGTTAAAGGTTTTTTTTGTGCCAAAGCCGATTTAGTTCGCGACTTACGGCCGTGGGCCCTACCCTGCTGTTCGAATGATTATGGAAAGGCAAAATCAGGCGAAAAGAGAATCAGTCTACGCAAAGGTGAAATTTAAAGACAGCAATCTGTACAAAACTCTACTAGTAAACAGGAATTTATGTACACGTATCGTTCTGCAAAGGAGTATTGGCAGGTAGCTATTGGATTCCGTGCCTGGCGCATCACGCACAGACGTTTCGCATAGAGTTCGTTCACGCAGAGTAGCGTTCAAAACGAGTTCGATCACACCAAAATCTGTAGTGTTAGATGCTATGTTCCCCAATTATTTTTCCCAAATGAAAAAAACATATGTTTCAACCAAAATCTCAGCAATGACCAGCGGCCAGCCTTGAAGCCAGCTGCCTTGTCTGTCAACTCCTAGATGTCAGGCCTGGTCCCCTGGGTTTCACGTTCTAGGTTTCCATAAATGGGGGTACCCCAATAGCTGGATGGTTTATAATGGGAAATCCTATCAAAATGGATGATTTGGGGATATTTGGGGGTACCCCCCATTAGCCGGAAATCAAACATCCGGTCTTTGTCGGGTGCTTTTTGCCCATGGGGGATACGATCCAATCGGGACTTCAAATACAGTATCATACCACAGTAAACAGTTATTTTTTCGATCCCAACCGAGCAAAAAAAAGTTCAGGGATTTTCCAGCATATGTCAGCGATAAGCTGTATGGCCTGTCGATCTAGACGTGATGTCCCCATCCTGGGGCTTGGATGAATGAAATCACCGCCGAAAAAACACCAGGCCAGTGGCGAAATCTGCAGACGCCCAAAAGCAATAGATTCGATAGAAAAATATAGAAAGATTTAAAGATCCATTCAAATCAAAGTAGTATAGAATACCCAGATGCTCCATGTATGGAATATTTACCAACATTTGCCCTAAAAATCACCCAAATGTAGGTAAATATACCATACATGGAGCATATGGGATATAAGGCTAGGACAGAAGTCTTCTATACCTTTCTTCATCGGACCCCAAACGTCGCGAAAATCGCTGCCATCCACGCTGTCCTGTTGCAATGCCGCCTGCATCTCCTTGCAACGTCAAGGACGTGCGGGGCCCCAGCGGTCGATCAACATAGCAGGTACACTTTGGCTGCGGATTAAGAATGATTAAGATCCTGGTACACTTTTCCTAAAAAAAATCTGGTTGAATTTAAACATTTCCTAGGGAATCTATGGAATCTATGGAATCTCCTAGTTTTGATCCATGGGGACCATGGGGATCATGATTGTAGAACACGCAGCACTATATCAAAATCATCACATAACCGTATGATCTATCAAAGTTCAACTTGTCAAGATCTTTCTTGGGATATGCTTCATGGTTTCTCCCAAGTTCTGAGAAAGAGCACGGGCTTATCTGGAAACAGGGTACCCCTTAGGTATACTCCGTTTTGAGACACACCTACAGGATACATTAGGATACATTGCTGCTTAATCGTTCTCTAATCCCCAAATATTATCATTCTAGCCTATATATAACTATATATCATCCTACTGTGGCTGACATGTTCATATGTTATTCATCTTTTGTTCATTCATACACAATATTCATTGGTTATACAGTTATACCCATGTATACCCTAATCCAGAGCTTTGGCGAACCCCACCAGCTTTCTGTTGTTCAAGTCGTCAATCTCATTGCGCCTGACACCATGTGAGAAGCTGTCAAAACCCGAAATGTCAATGTTATCCCTCTATTCTGGTTGTTTGATATGGATTCCCAGGGATTCCCTTTACCGGTGATACCCTCTGGTAAACCAACATAACTAGCGAAAATCACCATGTTTACAGGTAAAATCATCTATACATGGACCATTTTCCATAGCTATGTTAGTTTCCTGGAGGGTCTGTGCTAATCCCCAAAAACTTTGGGTAGAACCCCCTACATATGAATACAACTTATCAACCAGTGTTTTGGTCACTGCTCATGTGAGCTCTGGTTTGAAGAAGGGGAAGCATGTGAACAATCAACCCACCAGCCACTTCCGATCAAACCCAAAGCTGATTGTTTTGGCCAACTTTGAGGATTTCCCAATGAAATCACAATTGATTATCATTTATTCATTGGTTTCTTTAAGAGAGCACCCACCCTCATCACCCTCATCCCATCCTGGTGTGGTCGCAGGCCCGACAACTCCGCCTCTGCTGCAACTTATCTTGGATCCGTTCCTGCTGTCGCTTCTCCATTTCCTTCAGCCAATTCCTGCCGTGAACGAACGGCCTGTTTGTTTTTTGACCGTCTCTAGGGAATGGTTTCAAAGATTGATACGTGGACAACATATTCTGGTTGGTGGTTTCAACTCCTCTGAAAAATATGAAAGTCAGTTGGGGTTACTATTCCCAATATGGAAAAATAAAAACTGTTCCAAACCACCAATCAGTGATAATCGATGGGATTTGAAGTTCCCAAGATTTCCCAAGTTTGAGACCGTCACAGAAAAATGGTATTTCCTGATTTGCTCAATTTACATATATTCTCTTTCCACGCGGAAAGTTGATGTATTGAATGGTCCATGTTTTACTTCATTGGTTGAAGCAAACATCTACAGCAAACCAGCATTTTTGAGTACCCTCTGGTAAACATAACTATGGAAAATCACAATTTTTAATGGGAAAATCCACTATAAATAGCCATTTTCAATAGCTATTTTGACATAACCAGAGGGTAAAAACCCATGGTTTCCAGTTCAGATTCCAACAAAACCCATCCACTCAACTACGGCTCAGTGCTGCTGAGACACTGATAGGCTTCATCTGTTTCCTGTAAGGCCCGCTGACCTTTCTCCACCTGGCAAGCCGACCAGTGCTCTGTCTTTTTGATATGATCATCCCATGTATAGCCGGGACGTGTCTCCAAAATTGGGATGATCAGAACATAGATATACATCTTATAGTTGTATAATGACAAGATATACCCTATATATACTATAATAGTGCACAATACAATTCATAATCTAATGGGTTGGTCACTGCTACTGCTATTTCAATAGGGATGATCCAATGGGATGTCACTGGATGGGGGATAAAAGTAGGATGTTCCTGTCCCATCCAACATGTTCGTTCCGAATCCTTGACGGTGCCAATGATGACATACCCTCTGGTTATGTCAAAATAGCTATTGAAAATGGTGATTTATAGTGAGTTTTCCCATTAAGAATGGTGATTGTCCATAGTTATGTTAGTTTACCAGAGGGTAAAGGGGGTTCAAGCCACTTGCAACATATCTTTGACCGCCACAGTTCGACATTGATGAATTAAAGTAATTAAAGCTTGGATTACAAGTTTTTAACGACCCAGATTTTGAGGATCGCCATCGCCCAAACAGGAGGCCAACCCTCTGCCCAGCGCCTTCTCATTGATTTCCTGGCAGAGCTCAATTTGGAGGACTTGTGGCAACTTGGAAGCCATTGAAACACAGGTATGTCCACCCCTCAGTACACATGGGTCACGGAGCCACGTTGACTTTGCAGGAGTGGGGTGAAGCAACAAGTCTTACCACCTAAATATGATAATAAGATCCGAGGCTTCCAGCAAATGTGCGCTTAAAGCAATCCGGACACATGTTGCATCATGTTACCCCCACTTTTAAAGCTCCAGTGTCTTCGCGCTGTTCCGTGGGAGTTTCCCTATGTTTCCCTGGTAGTTTCGCAGCAAGTTGTGCCTCCTGAACACTTCTCTTCCCAGCATAAGTGTCTTGAGGCAGTTTAAAGACGGACTTCACCTGCACGAGGCCAACCAATATTTCAAGGGCCACTGGGAAAGCAGGTCTTTGCCGGAGACAGGCCTTGAGGGAAAGACTTCGACCTAGTTTTTAAGGGATATATTATATATGTATATCAGTATATCTATTCAGAATATTCATTACAATATCTAGATTCTATGCATCTGACATGAGACCCGATATTTGCCATCCAAATATGGGGAGTTCCTTTGCCTTCCCCTAGAAACAATTCCAGGGAATGGATTTCCATCTTTGTGATCTGCGATCATCTTAGGATATGTCATCCACAATTTCCATGGTGGGGGAGGCTCAGGATGCTGAAATTCTGAAACCACCAAAGTTCACAGCAATATGCTCCCAATCAATCATGTTGTAAGATAGATTTGATTGTTTGTAATATATATATATATATATAATTATTATATATATTCTATTTCTATACTTACAGTACCTTATCATCAATTCTATGTTCATGACCAGAATCATTCTCAGTTATATCTGATATTACAATCATCATCATCATCATCATCATCATCATCGTCATCATCATCATCATCATCATCATTGTCCTCGTCATTGTCCTCGTCATGGTCATCGTCATCGTCATCACCTCTATTATCATGGTGTCAATGTGTATACTATCTATAAATGACATGGTCATTCATAAATTGGAATTTATATATATATATATATGGCATACCCTTTACAGCCCGCTCCGGGCCCGCTACGGGCCCGCTGCGCCTCCTCCTTGAACTTTTTGAGATGGGCCCAGTACCTGGAAACTCGCTCTGCGTCGACAGGGCCCCCTTTGTGTAATTCTTTTGGGTTGCCATATGGCAGTGTGTCAAAACCTTGCACCCCTGTAGTTCACATCAAAATAGCTGGTAAATGGATGTTCATCCCACTAAAAATGGTATCAATAGGTATTGATCCATACCCATATGGCCCCAATTTAGAAAGTAAATGCCATATGTGTCACATAATATCATAAATGATGTAACTTAAGATTACGGGAACAATAATTCTATAATCATACATAATACAATACTATCAACAAACTGCCGTAATTATGAGAACACACAATTACCCCATAGGATCCATGGTGCTGGTATATATGCTAACATAAAGGGGGTATATTGATGGGATCCATGTTACCATATATAGCAGCACCATGGATCCTATGGCTACTATAAGAGCAATTTTGTGCACCCGATGGGTTTTGCGACAGGTCAGAGCTCTCAGCGCCGCACTCCTTCTCCGCTTGTCGATCCTTGTCGCGGGCTTTGCCTACGCGTGCCTTGGAGCTCCAACGGACAGCCAGGAGGATTTGTCCGGGGATCAAAGAACGTTAGAATACAAGATCATGTGAAAAGACAAAATATCATAGAATATTAATGATATTAGTAATTGTTAAAATATAAATATATGTAAAACAAATGTGTCTCAGAGACTCAGAGACATGCAAAGAAACATGTAGCGATTGCATCGGAATTCCAAGTGTGACGTGGGCGCACAGCTGAGCTTCAAACCGCCCAGAAAGAATCTAAATATGTCGAATGGACTAAATATAGGAATATAAGATCTATACCCTCTGGTAATTTAACATAGCTATTGAAAATCGTTTAAGGGGTAAATCAACTATAAATGGCAATTTTGCGGTATTAATGGGTAAATTAACTATTAATTGGTAAATCAACTTTAAATCACCAGATGAGGGTATTTTTTTCTAGTAGAAAAATGTGAAAGCATTTAAAACTACCAATCAACTGTGCTGGGAAGATCGTGTCAAAAAAAAATGCAACTGGATGGTGACCAGAATGATTAGATCTACCTTTTCACGTTGGAAGCTTCTCCCTAATGTTCCTACCGGATGGGTCACGGTACCATCCTAAGCGCCACACCGCAACGTACTCTTCAGAGTTCTTCAGGCCCGGATACCTCGACCGCATCTTGATGACTGTGTGTTTCTTCAACGAAATTTCGGAATAATTCGGAATACCTACAACTTATCATTTTGAGATATTTATATGTTTCCTAAAATGGGGGTACCCATTTTAATCATGCATTTTTTCATCATTTTCATACATACGATTTTCCAGTAACCATCCAGCTGTTGGGGTACCCCCATTGACGGAAACCCCGAAACATCTAGGCCTGTCGACTGAAGTGAGGACTCGCTTCTTGAGTTCAACTGTCCTCGTGGCGCGTAAGCGCGGATATTGGCGCGCGCCACGTGGCGCACAAGAGCGTCACTTAGTGCATTGTTACCATTGGATTGAACCATGTATATATACACTCTATATATATATACACTCTATATATATATACACTCTATATATATATACTGGTTGGTGGTTTCAACCCCTCTGAAAAATATTAGTCAATGGAACGGATTATCCCATATATTATGGAAAATAAAAAATGTTACACACCACCAACCAGTATATATATAATTATATATATACACATCATAAATAAAGCATATTGATAAACTATGAATATCCTATATAATAGTGCATTCAGTTATATCAGATTTGTAGGGATGGAATATAGATTAAATATACATAGTTTAAATCTGTCATGACACACATTTCAAGGTACCAACCAGTCATGGTGGTTTCAAACCCAAGAAACAACCATCAGGGAATCTAGAGGAAGCACAAACCTGGTTGGTGTTTGATGCACCTTTCGTAATCTAACTTGATAATGGGAACTTTATGAAAATCCCCCGTTTGCAAGTGATGTTCCCCCGTTTGCAATGTGGCTTTTCATGGATGTCCATGGATTTTCCATGGATTTTTTCCATGGATTTTCTATTCCAGCTGTAGATTCCCACAACTGACATGGCTTCGGCACTAGGCTCCGGACTGAAGCTGCTTCAAAGCAGGCATGGACTGCGCTTTTGCAATGGACTTTGGCATCCTGATGCTGGGGATGATATGATGGGAATATTATGGGGGTATAATGAGAAAACTTACAATTCTGGCGCATATAGATAGATAGATAGATAGATAGATAGGTAGATAGATAGGTAGATAGATAGATAGATAGAGACAGATAGAGACAGATAGAGACAGATAGAGACAGATAGAGACAGATAGAGACAGATAGAGACAGATAGAGACAGATAGAGACAGATAGAGACAGATAGA
>Ga0126342_10006428_pt1 | contig 20828 bp, 16 predicted proteins | sample Cyp1metagenome_FD_92528 | JGI IMG/M metagenome (GOLD analysis project Ga0126342, IMG submission 92528) | Coral microbial communities from Lord Howe Island, Old Settlement Bay, Australia - Cyphastrea 1 metagenome | ecosystem: Host-associated > Invertebrates > Cnidaria > Coral ...
TCTCGCTGCTTGAGAAGCAAACGGCCATATGTCTGTCTTGCTGTCCGTCTCCCTCTCTCTCTCTACAGTACCCCCCCTCCAATTAGGGGGGTCGGCGGCACCTGGGCGCTAGCCCATTCTATTGTGATTTTCCATAGGTTTTTTGTTTGTTGGTCAACTCCTTTGCTTGGCCTTTCCTTCTGGCTGATCGAATCCTCCATGTCTGTTGAAATCCAACAAACATGGCTGATCTATCCAATTCTCATCCAGTACTTCTCAACAAAAAACATACCAAAACGACCATCAGGATGATGGTTTCCTTTCATTCTCTGCAAGCTGGACCGAAATAATCCACCTCCCCCCAAAAAAAAAACATGAAAACGAACATCAGCAGTTTCAGGAAAAAAATATGAACGTAAATGTCCAGGATTTTGGTTTTCATATTTTTTCGGATATTTCAGATATGTCCAGGATTTAGTAAATTTTGATGGATTTTGGGAAGTCCAGATATTTCAGATACAAACCTCCCAAAAAAAAGAACTGAAAACGAACATCAGCAGTTTTAGGGAAAAAAAATATGAACCCCCCCAAAAAAAAAACGAAATGTCCAGATCCTTGTTTGAAATCCTGGGCATTTCACCACTAAGCCCCACACGAAGGCGCTACCAGTGCCCATGCCACCGCCCCGCGCCCGGCCGGCCACCTGGACCCAGTGATGGGATACCCCTGTGATTGAGATAGCATCATTGTCATTGTCATTATTGTTGTTATTAATTATATATAGATAGATGGTGAATAAATATATATATATATAGTGGTATATATAATGGTATATGTATATATAATGGTATATATAATGGTATATATAATGGTATATATAATGGTATATATATATTGGTAAATGTATAATGGTATATATATAATGGTATATATATATAATGGTATATGTATAATGGTGTATATATATAATGGTATATATATAATGGTATATGTATAATGGTGTATATATATAATGGTATATATATATATGTTATATGGTGTGTATATATATAATGTTGTATATATATATATATATATGTATATATATATATATGTATATATATATATATATATATGTATATGTATATATATACATATATATATATATATATTGTGTGAAATATATGTTTGTACAGTATATGTGGTTGACATATGAGTGGTTTACATAAATATATGTATGCATATATATATATACTGATATATAGTTTATAGATTGTCTTACATAGTTAGGAATAGGCAAAACAATTGGCAAAATGTATAGTTTTTTGCCATGAATGGCGGATCCCCAATGGCTGGATGGTTTATAATGGAAGATCTAAAGTTGATTGATTTTGGAGTACCCCCACCATGACTTAGGAAGCCTCCATATATCCCCCATTTGTACCAGAAGATTGGTTGCTAGGACTGAACTATGCATCTACATAGTCATCTAGCTGGTTGACCTAAGAGCCATAGCACAAATTGCCCAGTAATGATGATGGGATATATGATATACCCCAGTAATCAATGTGGCTTTATAACTCTTTACGAAGTGAAAACCCGCAGCAAGTCAAGTTGGCTCATCCAATCTCGATATCTTCAAGATTGTCCCAACAGTTTTCAGACAAAGCCAGGAAGGCAAAAGCATATATATATATATAAACCACACACATGATATACATATATACATAATATAATTATCAACCATTTATAAACTTTATTTCCTAGTATATATATAATTATAAAAACATATAAATATCAACCATATATACTATATATATACCCTCTGGTAATTTAACGTAGCTATTGAAAATGGTGATTTATAGTGGATTTTCCCATTGAAAATGGGTGGATCTTTCCATAGTTATGTTAGTTTACCAGAGGGTATATATATATACAGTATATATGGTTGATATTTATATATATATAATTATCAACCATATATAAATATCAACCATATATACTGTATATATACATGTTCTTTTGGCACCCCTATCTTCTATCTCCGAGTGCCAAGTGCCCGCGCATTAGGCAGGCTGTTGAATCCGGAATGCCTCGGACGCTAAAAAAACCCAGGATATCACCTGGGATTCCCAGTGGGATACACGGGGATATCATGGTTAATATATATATATATAATATATATATATATATCTATATATATATTGTATTATATATAATCATATATATATATTAATTATATATATATAATTTTATATATATATAATATATATACATGAGCTGCCGTCAAAATCAATTGTTGATGCTTGGTACGAAAATATAGGTTATCGCTTTTGGGGGGAGCCTATCGCTTTGCAGTGCGTTGTTATGTTTTGTTCAAATCAACACTAAATAATGCAAAAATGCAGCGGAATTGGCTTCACGGATTCAGATCTCTAACCTGCTGGGAATGGATTAAAGGGCGCTCGTAGTCTTTGCGTTTGCAACCATGTTGGGGAGCTATCTAAGCACATTTCTAGACTCTTTACTAAGGAAGGATATTTGTTACAAGCTCAACTCTGAACTTAACTAAGTTCAATGGTTCCCAACGGTTATAAGATCACTAATTCTATGAAAACGAAAAAGGTTCACCTCACAATTTTCCCTCTTTGATCAGCCATGACGTCAGAAAATGCCACACTTCCCCGCTCAAAAGCTTCAGAAATTGAAGATGGGACCTCATAGTTCCAATAAAGAAGCGTTCGTAAGTATGAAGAAGTGCTTAAGGCTCCCCAAGTCTCAAAACAACCTGATGGCCTAGGGTTGAGAACCTGTTCACTTTTTTGTTGAGATCCAATGAGTCTATCCCTCGTCCGGGGTTCCTTCTTCAACAAAAAGGTAATCGCTAGGTTATCGCTAAGGTTATCAGTAAATTAGAACACCTTGATGATTGAGAAAGGAAAAGAAAAAGGAACGTGGAAAAAAAAGGACAATTGAAAAATAAAAAGGAAAAAGGAAGGAAAGAACGAGAAAAGGAAACGAAGGAAGAAGAAAGGACAAATTTTGTCCTTAAATGAAACAAAAGGAAATAAAGTAAAATAAATGAAATGTAGAATTGGATTCAAATCAATTTTGAATTCCTAGGAAAAACGAAGGAAAGACAAAGAAAAGAAAACAAAGGAATACGAAAATCAAATTTAAGTAAGGCACATAAACGGAATTCACAATTAGATTTAAATATATATGAGATGCGGTCAAAATCAGCGTAGTCTACTTTAGTAAGGGAGGGTCCAGTTGTGTTGAGAAAGTGCACCAAACCATGTAAAGCGATAGGCCCCCAAAAAAAAACGATAACTTGTAACCATATGAGAGTGCATTAAACTTGGTGTAAACCAAGCAAATATTGTTGTGTGCCTTCACGCGATGGGCAAAATTGATAAAGAAAATTCAACCTGTGCCCACGTTTCTTGCAGTTGCTTTCCGCAGGCAGTTGTTTTTGTCCAAGGTGATTGAACCGTTGCTTTCCGCAGGCAGTTGTTTTTGTCTCCCAGGTCCCAAAGCAGTAAAACTAAACTCAACTAAATGCAACCGAATTCTGAATTAGATCATAACTATATAACTTACAAAATTAGTAAGAATTTTCCTAGATATTCCAAGCATCCCAGTAACCGTGTGGGTTTTAAACTACCGCTATCAATTGAGTAGGGTAAGTAGGGTGATCGTCACCACTTAGCGATTCCCAAAACAAACACATCCAACTGGCAGCCCCTTGGCAGCTCCTGGCAGCCCAAGGGGCTGGGATGACAAACTGGCAAGTTCAAAACCCAAAAAGTCCATAAAGCCGATGTTTTCCTGGCCAAGTTTCGTCAAAATTCATGGCTCAAGAGCCATGGAATGCCAATGATGCCAACCAAATCTGATGGCTTTTTCATGGAAAAACTCTCCCTGAAAACATCATCCCAGAACGCCGTTCCATGCGATTCTTATGGGAGTGGATGATACATTTACTTGACGGTGCAAAGTGCAGACCTGTCTCTCGAAGACTCGAAGATGGCTGCAAAAGTATGCAGCCAAGTAGCAAATTTTTGGAAAACCTCAATAAACCTCCACTACCCTCTGGTAATGACTAACATAGCTATTGAAAATGGCCATAGAAATAGTGAGTTTTCCCATTAAAAATGGTGGATCTTTCCATAGTTATGTTAGTTTACCAGAGGGTAGATGATCAACCGTCCATCCTGAACCGTCCATCCTGTTTTTGGGGGGGATAGGGGATCCCATTCAATTCATAGGTCCATCCCCGGGCTCAGCATCTAAAACTCGCTCGCCAGTGGTACCAAATGCGTCTCCAGGATAAAACCTCGCGCACCGATGGAAGAGAAACACCGGGAAAAAAGATGAAACGTGGATGATACTGTGGATGGAAGAAATCCTGCACCACCAAAAGGATGGTTGAAACCCTATAAATAAAGGGATAAACCATCTACCAACTGGTGCAGGATTTCTTCCATCCACAGTAGTAAACCCTGAAAAGATAGGAAAAGTGGAACACCTGGAAATATGAGGGATGTATCATCTACATATCATCTACAACATCTCACACTGAAATCGGCATTTTTTTGATTTCCTGTGGCCATCTGCAAACCGATTTGGCGAACTTCCATCGTGTCCTTTGAGGAAAAGAAGTGATCTGACCCCAGCTGCTGGCGGCTTGCCAGTTTAATACCATCATACACGAGGAGTGTTCAAAACCCGCTGGTTTTCTACTATTTGGGTTAGATACTAGTGGGACTCATTTTGTCAACCATAAATCCTCATCTCATGGTTGAAACCCTTATCATGGTTGGAGAATACTCCAGAACTCATGATCAATCAACCAACATGTGTTAATTCTATAGTCATGTGTTGGATGATTAGAACCCCCTAATATAATCATCAAGTGCTGTTCGGGCTTCCGCAAGGCGCATACTAAACCTGTTCGTCTTTGCCAAAACACGTTGGGTTTCATCATCGAGACCTGGGCGATGTAAACACGGTCTGCGGGAATCATGTGGAATGCATGTGAAGCCAATGGAAATAATTACTTTACATTATTATGATTATATTGAATGTTATTGAGTACAATAGATATGTGTATTTGAGCACATTTACTAATAAATGAGTTTTTTGGTAAATTATTGTTATTGAAAATATTTTTGATATTTAGTGTGACCATACTAGTGATAATAGTAATTTAACTAAATATTATTGGTATTCTCACTACTATGATTATTGTGTTTCTTATTGTTGATAATTATTGTTACTACAATTATTGCTGTTTGGTATACTGTAATTGTTATGGCTACTATTGTTACTACATAATATGATAACGATAATAATAATGTTGATAATGATGATAATAACAATCAAAGGATCACACAGGCAATGGAAAATCACCCATATACAGATGATGTTCCCATTAAAACCTCCATATTTACGGAGATTTCCCATTGCCATATTTAATTACTGGAGGGTGATTCTACCATGTGGTTGCTTTTTCAAACAGCCTCACAACCTTCGGACAATCAATAAATATCAATAAGTTATAGAGTTATAGGGGGACATTTAGGTATGGATCAATACCTATTAATACCATTTTTAGGGGTACCAGCTATTTTGATGTTCACCAGGGGTACAAGGTTTTGACACACTGCCATTTGTACTCGGCTCTAGGGCATATGCTTGCGGTATATGTCGATGTGCATTCGAGCAAGCGGCTTATCCTCTCGCACCACTCGCGTGACAGAAGCATGCGAAAGGCATCTGAATCCACCAAGACATGGACAGTCTTAGATACCCTGCTTTTTCTTAGTTGGTTTGTATGTGTATATGTATATATGTATTGTGTGTACATATATATATATATATATGTACATATGTGTGTATATATACCTCCCCACTTGTAGCAAAAGATCGCAAAAAAATACACATACCCCACAATCCAAGGATTATCCAGAAATAAACCAACAACTGAATGATAATAATAATGACCATGCACTAATAGCAACAATAGTAATAACAACACCAATGAAATAACATTCATAACAATAATATTGATAAGAATACATTCAGAATGCATGAATAATAGTAGTAATGTAATAGTTATAATCGTAATAGTAACGCTAAATTCCCAAATCAGAAACAACCAGTCACTTCTGTGATGACTTCCCTCACCAGCTGGCAGTTAGGTCACTCTACCCTGAGGCATGTTGGTTATTTCTTTCTGCCCGAGTTCATCCAGGATTTTTCAGCTAACCCTTGCCTGTTAGAAAAAAATCGGGGTAACCGGGTACCGTTTTAGTAGCAAATGATCACTATTTGTGGATGTCCCAAAATGGGGGTACCCCCGATGTATCCCCCTTGCATCATCCAAGTCGCCCATGACTTAGTATTGAAACCCATGGTGACTTGGGGACCTCCCCATCAAGAAACCCCAGGAGTAACCCCCTCCCATCCACCGGGCTTCATTACTCTTAGACAGCATGGAAACCAAAAACGTCTACCCTCCGGTAGGCCAACACGGCTGGCTGGGAAATGCCCGAACGAATACGGAGGCTTTCATGGAAAAATCATCGAACCAATGGTGAATTTTCCAGCACGCCATGTTTCATTGAGGCTATGTCCAGGAAAAGTTCGAATACCATAAAATGCCAGGCAAAAAGGGGTGTTTGTCACCCAGTAACGCAAAAGTGACGAAAGTTTTGGATAGAAATTAATCCCCCAATTAGTTCGGTGTTTTTTTCCATTACATTCGTAATATTCGTAACCATTGTAGATTTTAGATTATACGATACCAGACCCGGTGTCGTCAGCCACACGTCTTGCTGGAAATTTCCCAAAAACCCGCCATGGCTTTGGGGAGAATTCCTGGCCACATGATTGGTCCATTAGTATTTTCATCCCATTAGTAATGGATTGGTTTAAGGGGAAGTCTACAGGAAACCATAGATTTTCCCATTAAATATGGGGCTTTCCTGTAAATTGTCCCTTAAACCAATCCATTGACATTAGTAATGAATGTTGACAATAATATGGGACAATCATTTGGATATGATAAGTATGAGATTGATGTGGGATTAGTAAATTATATCCAAATGATTGTCCCATGATATGCCATTATATGAATATAATGTTGATATAATCCCAATAGGATATCCTAATAGTATATAATGTTGATTGATCCCATTAGTATAATTGTCCCATTAGTAATGAATGTTGATCCCTTGAATCCCACTTATTCATCCCAATGATTACGGATGGTGCCCGGCCTGGTAAACATACAAAGTTCGCTATTGAACATGGCCATTGAAATAGTGAGTTTACCCATAGTTATGTTAGTTTACCAGAGGGTACTGACTACTGGGAATATACTCGGGATTATATTCTATAAATGATTGATTTACCCATGGCCATTGAAATAGTATGAAATAGTTGATTTACCCATGTATATCCCAAAGAAATGATCCTCATCAACCTCCCCATGAATCTTCCCATTCTTTCCCAACGCTGGCGCTGGGAGAGCCAGACTCTGTAGGTCGATGTCCTCCATGTCATCCATGACGGCACCCACCACCGTCGTGCCTCGCCCCGCGCAAGCGGGAGGGGATACCCTCTGGTCAACGTTTACACTTTGCGAACTGGAAAATCACCATCTTTAAATGGGAAAATCACCATCAATAGGTGAATCAACGCACTAAATGGGTGATGTTCAATATCTACGTTGGTTTACCAGAGGGTATGTACCCACCTCTTTTTAACATGTCATGATAGACGTAGATGGACTGAAAGGGACGGCCAAGCACAATGAGCTCCCAAAGTTGGCATCATAAAACTCACTGTTTCCCCTGTTGACAACCCTTCTTTCTTGGAAGATCCCTCTGCCGCTGAGTGTCCCCGACCCTCATCATGCATCACCATGGCCCCACCATGCTTGGACGACGATTTGAATCGGCGGACTGGCGCAGTGGGACTTTGCCACTGCCGGCTGGTGGTTTCAACTGTTTCAACCAATCCAAACAGCATTTTTCGAGTTTGGTCATCCTAGGTAGGCCGGAAACAACTTCACAGTTCAAAGCACAAACCAGGGGAGCTGTCTTGAAACAGGGGACCCAACAAAAACCAGCTGTTGTTCCTGTCGTGGTCCCTGATGGGTTTAACTTGTCACTGGCCAATCTCATTTCGGCCAACGTTCACTGTGGAAGTGGTTGAAAAACCTCATTTGCTGATGGGCAAGACCGGATACATCCCTGAAGTTTAGGGCTGGCACCCAGACATGAGCTGGGACCCAATAGAACAAAACCTCAAAAACATCTTTGACGGCTTCATTTTTCAGGTGCTCGGGTTTTAAGCACTTGAGGTCTTTTTTATTCGACCCGCGTGGTCAGAGAAAGCCCACGGCTAGCGGACACAAAACCGAGCCGTGGTTACGTGGAAAGTCAGTCGGGATCACCGTCCGGGCGATTTCTGGACCGTTGTGAAAAAACATACCCGGCCGCTTGTAAACATACAAAGTTAGCTATTGAAAATGGCAGAAATAGTTGATTTGCCCATGAAAATAGCATGGTGGATCTTTCCAGGTCGTTATGTGACAGTTTACCAGAGGGTATGGGTTGCTTTCATGGGAAAATGATCGAACGATTCCCGGTAGATGTTCCAGCCTTGTTTGATTACTGGAGGGTACACATGATACAGGACCTTCCTATCCAATGTCATGTTACATTGTTACATTACCAGTTGGTTATATACCTTGTTTGATCTGGACCACTTGTGCGTGCGAGATCAAAAAATGACATGCTTACACACCTCCATTTTTGCCATGACTGATCAGATCTAGTTCGCGTGAGTGTGTACATATATTGTTTTATTTATTTATTTATTATGCATATCTATCCATGTCTGATAAATGATATTCTATATACAACGTATCCATGATTCATAATCTCTCTGTATATATTATGTATGTATATATATGCATTTACGATGATTTATATCAATGATCCCAACGCTGTTCCTCCTGGATATCCTCCCCTTTCCCACAGTCGCGGAGATCGCTTTTGATTTCTTCTCTGTCACCACAGAAAGGGTCACGTCTGAAGGGGGTCTGTCGTACTCCACAAAAGCTGTAAAATCCTATTGGAAGAATGGATAAGAATGGTAGATGATTGAAATGGTGGCACCTTTTCCATCTTTCTGTTGGGCTATACTGTAATGTTTCTTTAGTGGTAACATCAGACTCAGACACGTTTTTGAAAGGGGTGGACAGACACACATGAGATACATGTGTGTGTGTATCTAATTCCAATTGTTGGATGCATGTCCATTCATGTATCTATTGTATCCTATTGTGGGGTTACTTCCAATTTCAAGCAGCAGTAAATACGTTTCCTCCATTGGAATTTCCAAGGAAACCATCATCTACGGTGAGCTTTGCAGTTCTGAAGCCATCAACATATCTCAGTACAACTGGCTGTACAACTACCATGTCCATCCATTTCCCAGGCTCACCTTCTGGTAATTGGACATAACATAACTATGGAGAAAAAAATAATACATCATGTTTTATTCAGTAAGTCACTGAAGTCCATGGGCTATCTATAGCAAATATCATGTAAATAAAATCAGAGGGTAAGGATGACCAACTCTCCAACCGACATAGACCCTGCCAAATAAGGCCTTGGAAGATTCGTGTTCACTTTTAAATAAATGGCTTATTCTCAGGGTCTATAGCAACCCCGACAAAAGATAGAAAAGTGAAATTCTACGGAAAATAGTGACAAATGACTTGTCTATATTTTTTGGGGTGGTACTATATATATAACATTACATAGTTATACATATATATATATATATAACATATGTTCATTTCGTTCATTTGGGGTAGGCTATCACCCACTATGCCCCATGATACCCATCAGCTCCCTTCTTCTTCGCGTGGAGATTTTCGCGCTTGCCGAGGTTTTCACAGCAACGATCCAGCCGGGCAATCAGGTGTTCACAACAGGAATATCATGGGAAATATACCCTCTGGTAAACATACAAAAAGCTATTGAAAATTGCCATTTATAGTTGATTTTCCCATGAAAAATTGTGATTTTCCATAGTTATGTTGGTTTACCAGATGGTATATAGAGAAAATACCATGAAAATGCCCTATCAATGGAGGTTTTTGAGTGGGAATATCATGGGAAAACATGAGAAATATAGAGAAACTCCCCTATAATTGGAGGCTTAATAATCAGAAAATCATCGCAGTAAATGGATCTAAATGGGAAATGATCATGTAGATATCCTGGACTTCATGAAGGTTTCCAAAAATGGATGGAGCCCAAACATCCAAAGTTTGTCAACGGGGAAACCAATGGAGTTTTGGGGTCCAATTTCAGAAAAAAAACACCACAGATCCTTCGATCTCAGACCCTCCTTTGCGGAACCACGAAAGATCAATGCCTCAGAGCTTCAACCTTTCATCCGCAAGATCACTAGCTCCCAAAACAAGTCGAAGAGAACAGACCTCGAAAGATCGCTTTATTTGGAGGATCCCAAGAATCGGATTGTGACTGTGGTGACGAGTTCCCGAAGCCTATACAAGGGTTACCCGGCCTGGTAAACCTACCAAAAACGATGGAAAATCACCATTTATAATAGGTAAATCAACTATTTCAATGATCATTTTCAAGAGCTACCTCAAATTACCAGAGGGTATGGAAAAAGATGGGAAAATCTGGGATTTCATGGTAGATGTATCTATATATAGTTATCTATGTATCTCATATTAATCAATGGCTTATGAAAGCCCAGCGTCACTCACCAGTGATGATGACCTATTTGGGTAAACCTACTGAGAAAAAGATGTGTCAAACCCATGGTTTCCCAAGGGGAAAATGATCTGCACAAAGCCCTGCAGTCCTACATATCTTGCTCCGTTTGTCACCTATTGTTCAATTGTAAGCATCATAACATTGATAGATATTGTACATGCAAAGAAATACAGTTTGCACAAAAATCAAGCCTATATATAATCATCGTATACATATATATATATATGTATTCTATCATATCATATTATATCATATCATATTATCTTATATCAGAATATATTCTATCATATCATATCATGTTATATTATATATATATCATATTATATACATTCCATTACGTTACATTACATTCTATTCTATTCTATTCGATTCTATTCTGTTCTGTTCTATTCGATTCGATTCTGTTATATGTATATCATATTATATTATAATGCATTATAATGCTGTGTAATAATATGTCGTATCGAATCATATCATATTCTATGTATCTTGGTAAATTACAATATTTCACTAACCTGCAGTAAGGCTCTATATATATATATGTATATATATATATTGGGAATGATTCCCCCAAACCTATCTATGATTCCAGGCTTCGGTCACAGTGAGGTTACAATAATTTGCCCAGATGTATCCCATATAGTAAACCCCCCATATAATCAACCAACAAGCGTCATGGTGAACATCTCCCAACGGAAAATCACCATGGATCATCCCATCATATCACCATTAGATCACCATTAGATCACCATTGATCATCCCAAAAAAAAATCGCCATAATATCGCACTATTCAATCCCATGAATCACCAGTAAACCACCATTCAATCAGCATTCCCATGAAATCAACACGGGGGTATCCATTGGATTCTCATCATTTTCTGACAAAAAAAAAATGGGGGGTATACATGGCTATACCTTAGCATGGCGCTCTACCACGTTTTCTTTAGAGGTATTTTGTCCAAGTTTGGGTAATTATTGTCCCTAAGTTTGGGTAATTATCCTGACAAGCCATTTATCTGGGTAAATTATAATATTTCACTAACCTGAATAGTGCGGCCATTTGGGGATGATTCCCCTTATTAACCATGATTCCAGGGTTCGGTCGAAGTGAGGTCGTGATGAAATTTACCCAGATTTATAGGCAATTGTTCAGACCTTTCATGGCTATTTTCCTTCTGGATGATCATCCATGTCCAGACAAAGCCTTTTTTCATTCTTGTCATGGACTAAATATGATAGGACTTCATGGACTCAATATGGTTTTTTCCATGAGATTTCCCTATTAAACATATAATGTTCCATCATTTTCTAGACAAGATCTGGGTCTGTTTATCATCATGATCACCACAAATGGAAACCCATTATCATTAATGGCTATTTCCATATCATGTTTACGTTTTTTTTCCCATAATTTTCCATATTAAATTGCATTTCCATAGATTTCTCATATCATTTTGGTTTTTCCAATGATTTTCCATGAATTGCCCATGATTTTCTATAGGTGTTCCCCTATTTATTAATTGGTTTTTCTCATATCATTCTTGTCATCTCCATTTCTTGCCCAAGACACCGGTTCACGAAGCACGCCACTCCCAGCACCGCTGCCCTAGGACCGAAGAGAGATCGCCGCGTTTAGGAGATCTTCTAAGTCATGGGAAAATCGTGGGAAACTCATGGAAAAGTTGGGAAAATATGGGAAAAAACATGGGTTAAAAGGGAATATCATGGGGAAATCGTAGGAAAATCATGGGAAAATCAACTATAACTGAAGGTTCTTAATGGGAATATCATGGGGAAATATTGGGAAAATGATGAAGAAAACCTACATATTGAACTAAATCGGGAATTTTCCAGCACGGCATGCTTGATTACCACGTGGTACGTGTTTTGTCACTATAGTAAACCCAAAAGATCTCACAGGTTTCTAATTTATTATCCTTTTAGTCGAATTGTACATGTCTAGTCTTTTCAGCATGCTATCCTGTCAACTCTGGATTTACGTTGACCCCTGGTGACAGTAGACACTTTGATGGGAACCTTCGGAGGGAGGATCTGATCAACACAACACGAGGCTTATCCAATCATAAACCCCATTGTTGCTGAGGTTTATCTAGAACATGAAAACACATGTCACTATATTCAGTGCAGTAGTTTTTTCTCGGGCTACCATTTCATGTTTTTTTGGACACCTTCCCCCTAGACTCCAAGCCTTTCCACTGGACACTAAGTTGTTTTTTCATTTGTATGGTGATCCATCTTGCCATTTCTAGGTACAGTATATGAATGGAAAATACAAGTAAAATTATCCCTGCACGAAGCAACCGTCAGCCCAAGGGGGTTGGACATTTGACGTGGTGGGACATGTGTCGTGCTGAAATTTTCAAGCCATGCAGGACCGACCCTTGTTGCTGCTTTTCCCAATGGTAACCGTCATGTTTGATGGGGTCGGCAACGAAACAAAAAAGGCTCCGAATTGATGGGCAAAGTCCTCCACACCACCTTCACTCCCATGTCTTGCTGCAAGAATCCTCCAGATCCATCCATTGTTCAATCCATTTTTCCATCATGTTCTCACGTGCTTCCAAAATCCCCCAGTTGTTCTCAAGAAACCACCATATCCACTTTTCATCATTTTTCCCCGTCTAAAATCCATCCCACACTGAGGCGTCCCACAGGGTGAGGAACATGGGGTTCTGCATTGCCTCACCCCAGGTGGCGTGTTTTCCTCCGGTCCTCAGGCTGCGACGTGCCTGGAACTGTCCCAGTCGTGAGGCTAAACCATATCAGATGATGTACTGTGTTCACTTGAAACGAATTCTTGGAATGTCACTTTGTTCAAATGATTTGTCTAGAAACAAACCATGTTCAACCAAGGTTCTAGGTTCTATCAAACCAAATGGAATCAAATCCCCAGGCCCCTTATCTGGTTGGTGCTTTGTAGTCACCACATGTCACCACCCATATGGGAACATTTTGAACCCTCTTCTCAGGTAGGCACCGAAATAACCTGATTTTTTCTTGAAGCGAGCCACCAGAGACTGTGCCATTTCCCTTTCCGAAGGAATATCTGGAGTGAGGATCTGAACTGCGGGGATGGCCAGGCGTGGTGGGTGTGTGTCCAAGTGCTGATGATGATGATGATGATGATCTATCACAAAAATGTTGATGTCACCATGTTTGCTTTGTACACCACAATAGAATCATTCAATTTCGCTGGCAAATACTGAGCATTGTGTTCTGAGACAGTGAGGAAGTGTCCCGTTTTTGCAGGTCCTCAAAACGAACATGTTAACACTGGTTCTTAACACCCATTTCAGCGCGAAATTGTGTCTCCAGGTCTTGGAATTGGTTTAATTTCGTGCCATCCTAAACGAGGCCCAAGAAGTCACCCCCATCCAAGCAACATCCGGTTGTAGATGTACATTGCCAGCTCGGTGTCCTATGGCTGCACCCTTGAGGCTTGTCATCCAGCTCTCAGATAGGTCGTCCGAAAGTGGAAGAAAAAATGGAGACGGAGCCGATCTGTCGAATTGACCCGAAATGGGAACCAACCAGTTTTGTTCCGTGAAAGTAAATGATTTACCTATTCCAAATGTTTTTTGCCCATATCCAAATTGTTATTTTACCAGAGGCTTGATGTTTACAGTGTCTCGCGCCGTCAACGGCGAGCCCGGGACAGCAGTCCCCGTGTTTGCCGATTCAATCCCAATTTCTGTAGCTGAAAATCTCTGTTTTTTTTCTCGAAATCGAAGTCGAATTTGGGCTGATGAAATCGATGAAATCCATCCACCACAACAAACACCACGGCCCAGCAGGACTGGGTGCTCCTTCTTGTCCGCCAGCGTCATGGGTGTTTGGCCGTTGTGCATCTTTAACCTGTCGAAAAACCACAATCAGAAGGGCGATAAAAAATAATGGTCTACTATTGGGTGGGTCACCTATCCCAAAAGGTGTTTTTTTTTAATCCTGATGATCATAAATATTGTCCATATAAAAATTATAAGAGAATTATCCGTGAAGAATAAACTGTTAATTCATCGTTAAATCCATAGGTAATTGTACAATCATATTTGAATGGGAGTTTGTTGTCCAGGGCAATGACCCAAAAAACGTGTCCGTTAAGGGCCTATATTTATCTAAATGATCCAGTCAATCGTCTCAGGAACTATCTAAATCAGCTAGTTACAACTGATAATTACCTCCAGGATAAGCAGGTGGAAAACAAAACGACTGCCGTTTTCCTATGATATTAGCCTGAAATGTATATGTTTTAATTCTGGGTTGGCTAAATGGAGGTTTTAACCATGAATCTGGGCAAATTACGATAAATCATGGTGACGTACGATGGAACTCTATATATATTCTGGGCAAATTACGATAAATCATGGTGACGTACGATGGAACTTTACACATATATATTTTGATATAATGGAGATTTACTATCACAACTGATAACAATCTATGACACAACGAGACGCCCTCTGAGCAAAAATCACCAGTTTCAGCACCTCGGGGCCAAGTGGTCCCAACAGCCGCCAGAAAACCATGGTGAATGTAGGGGATTGGTCCCACATATGGAACCACTGGGGAGTGAACCACTGCGAAAGAGTCCAAGCGGTGACAAAAGTATGTTTTAAAAATGGTCGGTTGATGATCATATCGTGATGTGTATGTATATATATATACCTATACTATACACGTATATACATATACATATATACATATATACATATATACATATATACATATATACATATAGACATATATACATACATACATACATACATACATACATATATACATACATTACATTACATTACATTACATTACGTTACGTTACGTTACGTTACATTACATTACATTACATTACATACACACATACATACATACATACATGCATGCATACATACATACATACATACATACATTCATTCATTCATTACATATATATATACATGCATATAAATATATATAGCATATATATATACATATATATATACATATATATATACATATACACCATGTATATTTACATGTATATTTACATAGTATACATATATTATATATATATACATATGTGAATTCCAGGGTTCTTGCAAGCGTTGTTCATCCATAGCGGACCTTTTGGCCGAAGCGCCCGCTGGCAGAGAAAAGAACCGCACTGAGGGGCCTAGGAGGGGCTCCACCGTTGTCGTCATTGGTAGCGGAGCCCTGCCTGGGGCCCGCAGGATGAGCGATGACAAAGGGTTGAAACGCTTCAATGGTGAAGCGGAAGATCCTGGAAAGGATTTGAAAAGATGGAAGGCCTGGGCAATGGCCAAATGCATGACCATGAAGGACCTGAAGTCACATCAACGAGGTCCTTGGCTGTTCACCTTGCTTGATGGAGCTGTATTTGAGACAGTGGAACACCTGTCTCTTGAGGAGATTGCCGTCAAAGATGGCCACAGGAAAATTTGGGAAGCCTTGCACAACCGGTTCCTAGAGAAAGAGAAACATGATCAGATGGGTGAAGCCTTGGGAGAAGTGTTCTCGCTGGTGGCCTCGGAAGGCGAGAGCAGTAAGCAATGGACTGCACGAGTCAAAGAGACCTTTGAACGTTGCCGTCGAAAAGCCGACACTGATTTTCCCAAAGCTGCCAGAGGATGGATCACTTTGAACTGTGTTGGACTATCTGAGCAAGCTCAGGGAAGTTTGGATTTTATACGATGACATCGCAGCTGCATTTCGTTCATGCTTTCCTGCCTTCAAAGCCTCTGGTTCCAAAGCCCGAAAACCCATCGGTGCCCTGATGGTGGATCCGGATGACGAAGGTGCTGGCTTGCAGTCAGCATCGCTCATAGCTGGAGAGGAAGATTCCTTTGCTGACGTGGAAGTGTTCCTGGCCGGCTTTTCAGGTGAAAAGTTATCTGAAGAACTGTCAGAAGGGGAAGCTGCTGAAGCTCTAGCTGTCGCTTGGAAGGATCGTAGGAGGGAGATTCAACAAGCGCAGCAGTCCCGAAAATTCGGGTCATCTGCAGCAAATGCTCAGTCACGAAAGACGTTCCGTGTGGAGATTGAGGAGCTCAAGAAGCGCACGAGATGCAAAAAGTGTGGAAAGATTGGACATTGGTCCAGAGAATGTCGAAGCACCACGGTGTCAAACCGAGAAGGAGCTGCCGCCAGTTCCGCTGCCAGTCCACCTCCTGCCTCAGCTGATCTGGTTCAGCTAGATGTAGCTGATGATGATGAAATCACCTTTGTTGGAGCAGCACAAATCGAGACTTCCCGGAATGTTTTCTCTGCAGGTCTGATTTCATCTCCTGGATGGGGGGGTCATCGACACTGGATGTGGTAGAACTCTCATTGGATCTGACACGTTGCAGACATTCAACAATCTCCTGAACAAACATGGCCGCGCACCAGCAGTGGAGCATCCCGAGAAGAATCGTTTTCGGTTTGGGAACGGTCAGGAAGAACTTTCTGAAAAGGTGGCCAGAATTCCAGTGGCCATTCAGGGGAAAGTAGGAATCATAGATGCAGCCGTGATAGCAGGGCAAGCACCTCTCCTTTTGGGTCGTCCAACAATGGAGAAACTGAATGTTTGCTTGAACTTTGAGAGACAAACTATGAAGCTGCCGCAACCTGCCATCGAGACAGCCATGATCACAAATGATGCTGGACAACTCCTGGTGGATTTGATGCAGTTCCAGCCCAAGTCGGCCCAGATCTAGCAACCACCGTCGCTGCCATCCATCGGAGCCAATGACCAGGTGCCACAGGCAGGGACCGATGAAAGTACTAAAGTCAAAAAGAAGGTTGCTCTCAAGAAGAAAGAGTGTCGTTGCTTAGCTGCCCAATTGGATAACGCTGACTACAGAAAGAATTCCGAGTTTCAGGTTGCTGAATTGTTTTCACCTCCTAGGTTCACGCTGGAAGTTGAGAAACATGGTGGAAAAGGGTTGGCCTTTGATATCAAACAGGGATGGGATTTGTTGAACCCCAAAACTCCAGACCAAGTTGAAAGATTGTTAGATCGTGCAAGACCCGAACTGTTAGTTGTATGTCCAACCTGCACGCATTCCGGTGGTTGGGAGAATCTCAACCAATACTACAGGACACCCCTGGAACGTGCTCGACTGATCCGCAGGAACCGTGCCAGATTGCGCTTCTGTGTCCGTCTGATCCACCGACAGCTGCAACGGGGTGGTGATTTCCTGTTAGAACATCCGTGGCCTTCTCAAATCTGGAACTCCCCTGAACTTCAGTCCCTCAAGCGTAGATATGGAGTTTTTAGGGTTGACATGTGTGCCTTTGACCTGAAATGCCCAGAGTCTGATCTGTTCTTCCTGAAGGGAACCGGCCTCATGGTGTCTAATCGTCAGGTTCCAGGCCGTCTTGAACACATGTGCAGGTGCCCCAAGAGTCATGAGCATCGCCCCATTGAAGGTCAACTGCGTGGAGGTCAACGTGTTAGTGATTTTGCTGCCACCTATACCCCAAAGTTTGTGAAGACCATGCTCAGAGCCTTTAGGGTAGGACAACAGAGCCACCATACCACAGCTGTCAATCTGCATGAATGCCAGATGGAATGCCTTGCCGCAGACCTGGCTGATCCGAGCGGCTGTGCTCCTGATGCCGAAGGAATCAAGTAGGGAAGATGATGCCAAGATCAAGGCCACTTTGGCCAAGCTGCATCGGAATTTAAGTCACCCCTCGACTCAAGACATGTGTAGGATCCTTCAACACAGTCGAGCATCCGATCGTGCCATCCAGTTGGCAGGGCAGCTGCAATGCACCGTATGCCAAAATCGCCAGCAGCCGAAAAGTGCACTCCCAGCAAATGTTCCACATTCCTTTCAGTTTAATCATCACATAGGAATGGATGTTAAATATCTTCAGGGTTGGCGTCCTAACCAGAGGGTCCCATGCGTCAACATTGTCGATTACGGAGCATCAATGCAGGTAATGGTGCCAATCTATGCCAAGGAAAATGCTGAGGTGCTGAAAAAGACCTTGCGTGATCAATGGATGTCATGGGCTGGACCACCAGTTCACCTAACCACACACCCAGCCAAACCAAACATCAGCGAAGCCATGAGCGATTTCTGTGAAAACTCGGGAATCACTATGCATCAGATTGTTGCAGATGCACACTGGCAGTTGGGGAAAGTCGAGCGTCACGGCCAATGGTTTTCTCGAATTTTTGATCGAGTGTGCTCTGAGGTTCATCCGACCAATGCTGATCAGTTTGCCGATTGTGTTGCACAAACCCAAATGGCTAAGAACAGTTTGATCTCACAGTCTCACAGTCAGGCGCCAGTCCATGTCAACTAGTGTTTGGTAGAAACCCTAGGATTCCTCAAGACTTGCTACAAGACGAACCTCATGTGACAGCCTTGGATGCAGTCGAGACAGATGACCATTTTGGCCAAACGCACCTTAAAAGCTAGGCCCAGAACACAGGTTGATTTTCAATCAGGGGATTGGGCGTTTTACTGGAGATCTCAGAAGTGCCAATCCGGTGTCTTGGAAAGTGGTGGTAAGTGGCATGGAGCGGCAATGGTGTTGGGCAGAATTGGCCGAAACCTCATCATTCATTGCCCACAGGCGTCAAGTGCTGAGATGCGCTCCTGAACAACTGAGGCATGCTTCTTTTGAGGAACGCACAGTGGTAGAATTCCCGGATAACGAGCTGTTAGGAATCAAGAACCTTCTGGAGCGTGGTCATTTTCCTAAAAGCCAGTTCACTGATGTTGTTGCTGAAGAACACCCTCCTCAGCCACAAGCCTTGCCATCACCAAGTGCACCAGAAGGAGCACAGTCTGCAGCAGAGTTGTTCCATCAATCCCGCGAGATCCAAGAGCCTAAACAGGCTCCCCGAACAGCCAATAGAGCTGCAGACTTCACGCCAGGAGAAATGAGTGTTGAGGGACCCGAGATAGCTCCCTCGAGTTCTACCTATGGCCCTGTGAGAAGAAGATGTACAGGTAAACAACCGGATAATGTAGTGTACAGACCACCTGAAATGCGTCATGAAGACTTATCCGACCTGTTGAATGAAATAGCCATAGAGGACTTAACTAATCAAGCTGGTAATCAAAGGGTTAGTGATGAAGCCATGAATAGTCCAAGGGGTACTAGCTGGCTGTAAGCGTGAAGCCAGTGCTGAAGCTGCAGGTCATGAAGATAGCCGTCCCAGAAATTCACAAACATTTATTCTGCGTGCCGTGCCGTGAGATCCCGTCTTTTGATGTCCTCATGTCAGCCTTTCTGCAAAAACGAATGCAGAAAGAAATTCCACCCGGTGGCAAGGATCCAGCACTGCAGTCTAAAGTAGATGAAGCCAAGCGTGCCGAGTGGCAGACTCTGTCCGAAAAACCGGCAGTGAGAGTGTGGACTGGTGCCAAGGCGCAGCAAATCCTGACCAAACATCCTGATCGTTTTGTAGGTAGCCGCTTTGCGATCGTTGAAAAGTCTGAAGATCAATGCACAAGAATCAAGGCTAGATGGTGTTTACAAGGCCACCTTGACCCTGATTTCCGAGAGAAAATCACGAGCGGCCTGTGCCACAGTCCTACTTTGAGTCAACTGGCTGGAGCACTGATCCTGCAGGTGTTGGTGTCCAAAAAGTGGACAATGTGCCTTGGCGATGTCAAAGGTGCATTTCTGGAAGCTGGTCCGTTGGATGCCAAATTCAAGCCCCTGTACGCTAGACAGCCTGCTGGGGGGATTCCAGGCATAGATCCAACAGCGGTAATCGAATTTTTGGGAAGTGTCTATGGTGCTAACGATGCCCCCTTGAATTGGTACCATACTTTCGACCAGGCAGTTTGTGAGATAGGTTTTGAGCGTGGCCAATTTGACAATTGCCTCTACTTCCTCCGTGATGAACAGAAAAACTTGGTAGCGATAATGGGGGCACATGTTGATGAGAGCACTCCATCTGATAGGACCGGGCCAACGGCTACTATGCTGGATTTCGACAGAAAATTCTAAGCTTCCACCAGCTGCCCAGGATGACAACTCATCCAAATAGCCAGCCCAACCTAACA
>Ga0126342_10006429_pt1 | contig 20827 bp, 23 predicted proteins | sample Cyp1metagenome_FD_92528 | JGI IMG/M metagenome (GOLD analysis project Ga0126342, IMG submission 92528) | Coral microbial communities from Lord Howe Island, Old Settlement Bay, Australia - Cyphastrea 1 metagenome | ecosystem: Host-associated > Invertebrates > Cnidaria > Coral ...
ATGAGAAGGTGTGAGAAGATGTGAAGATGGGAAGATGTGAAGATGAGCAGATGTGAAGATGAGAAGGTGTGAGAGAAGATGTGAAGATGAGAAGGTGTGAAGATGAGAAGGTGTGAAGATGAGAAGATGAGATACAGACCCCCACTATTGGAAGAACCCTGCGCTCAGACGCTCTCGGGAAAAATAATAAAAAGAAAAGGATATAAATCTAACTGCCGAAATGAGGATTTAACGAAGAAAACAATTAAAACAAATGCCAACATGGCATACCGTTTGACCAGTACATTTGGAATCATTTGGTTTGTCTGAAGACACAACCATTACCCAAAATCTCATGATTGATCCATTTCCTCCCAATTAAAAGCGCTTTTTTGGGGGTATCCACAGCTTGTGCACAAAGCCACAGGTCCACTGGGTCTCCCGCCTCCGAATCCACCGTGATGCTGCCGATGTCCGAGCCGGGAGCATAAACCACACGATGACGCTCTGCCAAGGTGCGAAGTGCATTCTTCGTCTTCGGCCTGAGATTTCACCCAGAATTCTGTCAATTTTGCGGGCTGGTTTCGTATACCTGCTCAGCCTATTGACATCTATTGACTATCCTAAGTCATGACTTACTTTGCTATTTCTCTTTGAAACATCAACCCCATTTAGTTCATAATGAAGCTATTGCTTGTTTCAGGTTGTTTCTGTATGAATTAAGCAACCAGCGCAAAAAGGACATCTATGGGCCACATGTGGATGAAAGCCCTTGCGCCCCTGGTGACATGCAGCCAATGACGCCATCAAATGCGATGGATGGGAGAAACATTTGCTGATCAATGGTCAATGGAGCTACTACAACAACTACTCCAACTACAACTACGACAAGGAGAACTACAACTACAATTATCACTGTAATTCCTAGTTCTGAATCATTATGAACAGTATTGAACAGTTATATATTCTATATATATATATACTATTGGGTATAATCATATATACAGATAACATGTCCCCCCTGGAAATCAATGATTTTGGTGCCCACAGCCAGGCTGAGCCCCCCGACTTCTCATCCGGCTTTCGCGCAGCTGCCTTTCTCCGCTCAGCTTCCGTCTCCATGGGAGGGGGACACCTCAATGCGGATCCTCATCCTGAATGATGTTGAAAACTGCTGACATCTGCTGACAACCAGATATTTTGAGGCACCCAACCAAGTGTCACTAGTCACTAGTCATTTTTTCGGTTGGTTTGAGGGAAAATGCACTGGAAAGCATGAAAGAGACACTGAGGTAGCGTCGGATCAGATAGTTTCTTGATGCCCGCTACGTTGAAGTCTCCTGACATACGGAGAAAACATAACGACTCATCTTCAAACAGTAACAAAGTAGCGTTTCGCATCCCAATGCCAACATCAGCATACAGATCATACACATCATTGGCATTCATAAACCGCAACCAAGTCAAAGAGCTTGTCACAGCTGGCTACACCCAGAGTTGCCACTCCTACACCAGGAAGGTGCACCTCAAGTGCTGAGGCTCAGTGCTGAGGTTACGCTGCTGATGTCAGGGTCGTCCCGTTTGCAGAATTCTAAGGGGGATATGTCACACATGTCATGATATGTCCACTGTCTCATCCGTTTCATTCCACATCTTTAAAGCTGAGTCACTTCGAGTCCTTCTCGCAATCTTCCTCCATAGACCTTGGGCCGTGGGGCTGAAGTTGTGCTGATTCACATTGAAAGAATCATTCGTTGGTTGATGTTGGTTGAAAGAAAATGTATGGAAATGTTACGGGAAACCATTGTTGCTACCGCCAAGTATGGAAGATCTCCCATTGTGCAGGAAACAATCGGGACAGCTGAGCAATCCAAACAGCTTAGCCACCATGGAGTCTCATCCCCTCCGGCTGTCCTTCTCTGTTCCAAGTGCCCGGCATAGCCGTACAAATCAACTCTCCTGATGCGCAGCAACTTACGATTCCAAAATTCAAGTGGTTACATACAAGACGATTTGTTTTTCTGCGTGCAAGTTGATGCAAACAGCCAACACAAATGCCCTCCTCTGTTCCTCCTCCAGGTATCATTGAGGAAAAATGCTTAAGATATCTTGAGATTGATGCCAACAAAATTCGGGATACAAGCATCTACAACCTCTATGTCTACAACCACCAAAGATTGCCACAAAAGAACATGAACGTTCTGAAATGTTCTGAACAACTCATAGAAAATCCAGATGAATATCCAGATGAATATCCAACAACAAAGACAGAAATACATAGAATTAGAAAATATAGAAAATATAGAAATACTTCATCCATCTTCATCCTTCATCCACTTCATCCAATCGGATCCAATCGGTGCCTGGGCGCCGTCTCCGCCAAGGTGGGGTCCGTCTGGTCTTCCCAGCGCAGCGCCAGGATGTAGGGATGACTCTGGCGCCACGACAAAATGGGGGCCTTCTGCACCTGGCAGAAACAAAGGCGACGAGGCGACTCCACATGTATGATGTAAATGAATGTAAATGAATGTAAATGATGCATAGATTGCATGTAATTCTACACTGTACTGTATATATGCTTATATATATATATATGTATACTGCAAATGTCTGGAAAACTTTACAGTTGAGTGCAATATAGTGCAATAGTCACCCTGAAGGAAGCTTGAATCTCTGAGCCCAGGACAGCAATAAAGCGAGCCAGATTCTGGATCTCCAGCCTGTGATAACGCCTGTCAAATCGTTGAGAGGATTGATCCCCAGTCCTCATCCTCTTGTACAACAATTTCGTTCGGTTTTGGTGTGTAAAAGACCCAGCCACCCATATCATGTGTTGGCATTTTTTAACTAGGACCAATCCAACATTGTGGGTACCCGACTCATTCAATGTTGAAAAAGCATTCTTGGCGTCACACCCGTACTGCAATCCACTCAAGTAGAAGAGCTTCGCGCCATCGTACAGTTCAGCCCTGAGGGAAACGTTCGGCGGGAAAATTCGGTCGTTGATATCCAATCCTGTGTGCATGTCGCAATATTTTGTATATTATATATATATAATGTATATATGTGATTATACGTGTATGTATATATATAATTTATAATCATATATTATACATACATACAGATTAATATAATATCAAATAACATAAACTATATGGATCTATATAGCATACAGTTATAATATGACGCTATTTTGTAACCGGCGGACTCTAACCTGTTGTACGTCACCGTTCTATCCTGTTTTACCCCAGGTACTCGCTTGACCCGTCGTTTCTGGGTTCCGCTCCAAAAGCGATGTTTCATCGTCTTTTTGACCTTAGACAATTAACGCCACATATTTCTCCATTTCTCCCAAGGAAAAACCAAGAGAAAACGAGCCCCCAAACGCTTTCGTTTTCTATAGATTCCTTGTAGATCCTTGTAGATTTCCTAGATGGTGGATCAGCCAATGTTTTTTTGTTTAAACTCATGATCTCCAGCAACGCTTCTTCGTTCTTGCGCTGGTGTTCCGAGCTGGGAGCAGCACCTTCCTGAGCTGCTTGTTCTCTTTGAACGAATCCAAATGTGTAAGAACGCCGATGACCTGAACAACACCGAAAGGCTGTAATACATCATTGAGTGAGTGATATATGCCGTGTGTAGCCTATGTTTTTGTTCGCTGCCTTTGCAGCATCTGCATGACTGGAAGGACTTGGAAGCCTTTACAGTATGTCCAAGTCATAGTTACTGCGCGAAGTAAACTGAGCTTTAGGCACGAGGAAACCCATGCCTTGGAAACATGTTCACCATTGTTCACCCACAAATTGCCCACAGCTTCTTCTAATAAGATTGCATTGCAAAAAAAACACACACCAAAAAAAAATGCAAGGGCTTCCCCAAGTCTGCTGCACTTGCAAAATGTTGATGAACTCGAAGGTTTCAAGCTCAAAACCGTAGGATGCGTCTATGAGAAGCAACACCTGAAATTTCTGCAGCCCGTGGGAGACAATTCCAAGCATGCCGACACTAGTGTTTCTGCTGCGACTTCAGAAACAGTGATCCATGTCATCACCTCAATCTATCGCGATCAACCCCCTTGTTGAAACTCTCCCCCCGGTTCCATGAGTCATGTTTTCCCTCCAAGCGGAGCACCAAATCAGCAATCTTGGCCAAATCCAACATGGCGGACATCTCCTGAGGCACAACCGAGACCACTCCGAAACACTCCTTGGAGTTCACGGCGGCAGGAAAGGATAGGAAAGGCCAGCGGCCAGCGCAGCCTGTGGGCACTCGATGATGGTTAACCTTCTATGCCGCCCACTCACCAATGTCACCTCATCAAGCTAGGTGTTTGTTCAAAAAAGTGCAAGCAACACAATTGAAAAATAACATGGAATTACATAAAACCTCCCAAGATCTCAGTAAGTTTTAGTCGCTGGCTGGCCCACCCATCTGTATCAATCGCTGCCTCAGTCGCGACTCTAGGCAGTTGAGCAACCTGAGTTGAACTATGTTGAACCTCAGCACCTAAGCTGAGTCCACCCGCTTTGCATAGTGCTTCACCAGCGACTGGATCAAGGTCGTTTTCCCAACACCTGCGGTGGGTTCAAACTGGAGAAGCAATAGACCCAGAAAACTGGTCATGATCGCTCTTCAGACCCATGGCATTCTCCAAGTACTGCCTGGAGGACCTTGAATTACCACGATGAATGGTGGCGGCACCTTGCAACATCACATGACCAATGACCATCCTTGATCGTTCTTTGAAATTGCAGGCATCATCTCTGAGGCAATTCGAATCAATCAAAAATCCACTTGCACTGAACCTCAGGGTTCTTGTCAACTTTTGGAGCTTTGTCTCTTTTGGCTTGCCTTTCCAGTGTGTATTGCACACGTTTTTGCACCTGAATCCAGAAACGGTAACTTGCAAAACGACCTCTGCAAATAGCCAGGTTGGCACACTGCATTGCTTGGATTGCTATGGCCCAAACACTTCGCGTGCCACCAGAAAAGGTGTGTGCTTTTGGATTGTGCTTCTCCGCCTGCTGGTTCATAGCAAAATCGATATATGTAATTTGAATACACATTTGGTCTGTCCAAAGAAAAGGAACCCAGAAATATGGTGGTTTATCATCATCTTCCAGTGTAACCCCAGTCTAAGACAAGACCACGTCAATTTGCAACAATGCATCCGGTCCTTTCCACTTTGTTTGCCTTTTTTCTTCTTGGCTTTCTGCCCTGCTGCCCTGCCAGTCGCCAGGTTTCACAATGGTGTCCAAGGACCGCGACATCCGTGTGTTTTCTTGGTTCAATCCAAATTTTCCTGGGTTTGGTTAGGTCCGGTAAAAATGCCCACTTCCTGTCTGAGTGAACCTCTTCTTGTGCGCTTTCTTCGGTTTGTCACCCGATTCCATGGCGTCGACTTTTCAGGCCATTCCCTCAAACGTGCAAATCGATGTGTGATAGTGGTTTAAATCCGCGGTCTTAAACAAGTAGTTAAAACACAGAACTCAGTTCCTACAAACCTAAGAGTCGTGCGTTATTCTCTGTCACTGTGAAAGCAAGAGCTGCAGTAAATGATGTCAATTTCTTCTGTCGTTGTTGTGTGATTTAGCAACATCAAACTGCAGGGGTCGCACCCGCAACACACACACACACAACAAACATGTGTTTAGGCCATCAAGAGTAAATGTTGAGAGTCAAAAACATTGCAAATGTTTCCCGATGCCCTCAAGTTGCTGAGGATTTAACAAGCCTTTGACAACGCTGTGGTACCCAGCATACACTGCATTCAACTAGAATCAAATCCGACAAAACAATGTGTTCCTCACAATTTGACCTGTGCCAATTTGAGTTCTCCGGAGAAAACTGCGGCACCTACCTAGAATTCTAGAATTGAATGTCCATTTTGCGCTTTCCGAACAGATTTCGGCTGACACAAATGTTGGGGTTTTTGCAAGAAGTTTTGCGAATCGATGGCTCAAACATGCTCAAACGCATTGGAATCATACAACTTATGATCTGATCAAAACAACTGTCTCCACTAACTTTAAAAAGAAAAGTGTCTCGCCCAAGAACGATCTTCTGCAAATTGTTGGACCCCAATGGGAGTACCTGTGTTTTAAACATGTCCATCCGCTCCATTTGCCATGGTGGAAAGTCCACCAAACCTGCAATTCGCAAAAAGATTTGAACCGAGAGGGAGAGGGAGAGAGAGAGAGAGAGAGATGTAAAAAAAAATCTCCAAGTCAAGCAACAAGTGCCCGCATCCAAAAAACAGTCTTTATCTAGGGGGGCTGCAAAGGAGAATGGGTAAATCATTTTTTGATCAAAAAGAGGGTCTGGCATCCCTAGACTTGTCGCGCCTCAGGGATCAAGAAAATCACTCATTCGTTTGCCCCTACCATAGGTTGTGCCGCGGAGGGCTGCTACAATAACAGAACTTGTGCGGTTGCCGCAGCACCTTCGCAGCGGGTGACCCCAAGAACAGTCAGCGCCCGCGGGTGTGTGTGTGTGTGTGTGGAACATCTGAATCGATATAAAACTTCTACCTCGCTCTACATGTTGGCTTTCGGATTTCCCATCTTTGACGATTTAATTTTCTGCCAGCTGCAGGGGGCCAGGAACCCACTGGCCAACGAAGACTATATAAATGATACAGTATGGACGTATTTGCTCTATATAGACATAACACATAATTCTCGCCAATTGTTGCCAACATTATATAACATTGGCGTCTTAACTCTTGACTATATCCTCTATAAACATCAAAGACGTTGCATCCCCAAACCCAATCGCGCCATTTTTTTTGCGGAAATGTGACACTCGTTGATGGTGCCGACGGACCACAAAGATCACTACGCTGCGTGCATGTACAAAATGTGACTTGCAATCAAACCTGTTGGAAGTGCTGGTAGACTCTCCAAATCTTCGGGCAAAATCAAAAAACATGCGAGTGCGATCTCGGGTGGGAGACACCTGTGGCATCCTGCGCCATTCTTTGGCGACGCAACATGACGCGACGGGTGAAACGGGAACACGTCTCCTTCTAGGGGAGCTTCCATCCTGGCATCGAATGCAAACGTCAAGCAGTCAAGCAGCCACCTGAGACAACTGGAAATCAAACAGAAAACAAACAAAAACAAATCAAAAACATGCAAACAAATCACAGAAAGTATCGTTGAAACTAACTTACATTGTTGTATTATAATATATATATATATATAATTATAATATGTATATTACAATAATATATTGTACATATGATATGTCATATGATATGTCATATGATATGAGTCATATAATATGTCATATGATGTCCTAAGATCGAACCGATCATGCTTGCAGCTGCAACTTCGACGCCGATAGCTGTGTACAACCGCCATGTGTCCCTATGGTACACAGCCGGCATCTGCACACACCATGCATGGAGTGTGATTCAAGAGCTCGCAACACGAGCAGCCGGGCACCACCAGATCAAAAGATCTGAAGTGGCTCTGCAAACATTTTTTGTGGCCGCCGAGGCTACATACTTCACAAAGCCTTCCAACTTGTGGGTTACTATTCGGTCTGCAAATATCAGATTTCTTTGCAGGATTCTGGAGACTGAAGCAAAGCCATGGCGACAGTCAATTACAAAGCTGCGGTTCGTCAACGCAGGAACAAATTTGAAATTTCTAGGCGGGACAGTGCCCAGTCACTGAAACGCATTGGCTGAGTCATGAGGTCCAGGTTGTGTTCTTCCAGTAAGGGATGGTCATGTGAATTGTTGGCACTGGCACCCCCCAAACCCGTTCAGTACTTTAGCGCCAAGAAGGCTGCAACACCAGCGCGGATCCAAACCTTGGGTCGCACATCTCGGAGCCAGTGGATCATCACGCTTGGAATGATCCTTCAGTGAGGTGGACTGCTACTCTAAAGGTGGAAGGACTGGCAAATTTATCCTTTACATCAAAAATGACCTTAGTCCCAAAACGAACCTTTACCTGTGCCCCAAAGCCAGAGCGAGCAAGGAACATCTAAACAACAAGCAGACCATGCAGTTTCTGAGGATCCGACATCTGGGTTATCCATCGTCGGCAGAATCATGTCGCGAACAAAATTCGTACTGTGTCCGGTTGTGGACAATGTACCCTTTCTGCTCAAAACCTGCGCGGCGCATCCAAGGAATCCAAGGTAGAGGCCGCTCCAATTTGGCCATGGCAAATGGGTGAAACAAACCTTTGACACTATCACACTGGAACCATACATCACCGTGCGGGGCAATGTCGCAATGTCGGGTGCCTTGTACACAGGACAAGGGTATACCCCAGGTTTGCCCTTGAAGTCCAACGTCGGGATGAAGTGCACCACAGGAACCTCCAGTGATTTTTGTTGTCAGGTCGTTGAACACAGGCAGTTCTGCCCGAACTTTGAGGGAGCTGAGGATTAACCATTCAAATTTTGAGTGGCTGATTTTCAGATCCACATGGAGTCACACTTAAGCAAAAAAAAACAAAACCAAATCCCCATGTATCATCATGTATCTTGATTCAAAGACAATGGACAAAAACATATTGGACGGCCAATCCCAGAACAATGGCACGGTTCGCCTGTGTGAAGAGCACCTTCGGCAGGGAGGCTCCCAGGGCGTGGATCTTGTTGTCCCAGCGGCAACCCTCCAAGAAGAGGCCGTACCTGCCAGTGTTTGGGGCCGCCAAGGCGGGGGACCAATTTGTTTATTTTTGGGGGCCTGGAAAATACACACGTGGGCCAGAAGAAGAAATATCTTTTGTCATGTTCAGGATTTAAGATCATCTTTCAGGAATTTGATCGGTGTCCAACTTTGAAGATTTTAATCATCCACTTCTGAGTATCCAATTTTGACCCGTTTTTGCCACAAGAGTTTAAATTAACGAAGCTAGTAGGTATTACTAGTAGGTGTGGATTCAAATTTGGCGCCAATGGACCCACCAAGTACAATTGGCTGGTTCAGGTGTGGCGTTATGGTTGCACGACTCAACTGCTGTCCGACAAATGACAAGGACGGCCTTTTTCCTGCAACGGCGACGTAGACTTGTGGATTGCTGTTTCTATCAAATTACTGTGCTGGTCTTTGCAGCACGCTGCTGCATGTATCATCTCTGTACAAATCGTCCAAGCCACTAATGATTCACAAAACCCAAACAAACAAAATGGAATTGGTTTGAAGGCATAACTTCATCAGTGACTACACCAAGTTCTATGTCTATGTCAGTGATTCTGGAATGGTTTCCTGTGATCATGAGTCTTGTTTTTGTCCGCCAATATCAGCAAGGATGAAACCGGCTTAATGTTGTGATCTCAAAACAACAACGAAGACGACGACGACGACGACGACGACGACCACGACAACAACAACAACAACAACAACCACAACCAGATGTCCGACGTTGACCTTGTCTGCTCCATACCTACTAGCTGGCTAGTGCTCTGGTTACATTTGGTTTCCGTGGTAGGTTTGGGTTGCATGAAGCTGCCAGTGGCTATTGCTGGTCAGCCGGTCGCGAAATCGAATCTGCTTCTACCGGCAGGGTTCCGGGGTTCTGCCGGCGAAAGAAATCAGCTCACACATTAAAAGCCTTGCTCAAGATCGGAAGTGCTCCTGCAAGCAGGAGGAGTGAGAGAATGGGCCGGTTGATGTTCTGCCAGTGGCAATTGCCATGAGCCACTGCCTCATAGGTGTGGTTCATTGCTGACAGCGTGAAGAAAAGAAGCTGGAGGCCCGCCATGGCAATTTGTGGAGGCGCTAGATCAGAGTAGGCGCAAAAAGTTGCACAGCTTATGACAAGGCTGGTGGCAAACCACAGGGTATTCTGCGTTTGATACGGATTGCGTCCAACAGAGTAGTCAAAGCCTTGATGGTAGCCCTTCAAACGACCGGCTGCCTCATAGAACCAAATTCCCTCCACGACCGCTGTGCCGCAGAGTGCGTGACTTAGGGCCACTTGCAACCACCGCACAGCGGTTACAAAGTGCTTCTGGGAATAGTAGTGATATGCCCAAGCATAGCCGGCACAGCACAAGAGGATGCGAAAGATTTCGATCACCCGCACCATGCACGTGCCGTCCACCTTCTGCGGGGAGCTCTCCGAAGCACTGCTGCTGCTCTGCGATCCACTTTCCAAATCCATCTTTTGTGTCCTGTGCTGATAATTTGGTCCACACCGCCACAACCAAACAGGGAGGTTTTAATTAACGACATATATACTACTACTTGAGCCAGACTTAAGGTTTGCCTTTACATATCCATGGACCCTGGCACGAGTACCAAGCTCCCAACCTCTCCAGTCTATCAAGTTCGCATTTAGTTTCAGGCTGGATGAATCTTTGCAATCAAGATTAATCAAGGCAGTTTCTGTGGAGTGGTGAAGGATGGTGAAGGTGTACAACAGCGAACCGTGCGAAACTGCTGGGCGCACATATAAGATCCAGCCTCCGCACAGCAGCCGGCTGGTGGTTGAGCCGTGGCCCCAAAAATGTGCAACGGGGGGGTACTCATCCCAAGTGAAAAATTGAAAAACTTGAAGCCACCTTAAGCCAACATGATCAGCCAGCCAAACAATCCAAACATTTACAGCCAAGAAAAATGCACTGAAGATGCCTCGCCTCTGGATGTTCTCTCAAATCGCTTCCGTCCAATTGCGCATCATCCCGCACCTGCCAGACTGGCAGGCATGAGGCATGGTCCATGTCAGTGTTCTTCGTCAAACTACAGAACGGACTTAATCTGTGTCAGACCATTAATGGAACAAAGGACAAAGCGAAGGCGCTGTCTCAAATACTTCAAGTCTTTCCAACAATCATCTCAACACAAAGCTGAATCCAAAACAATAGGAACTGGTCAGTGGGTTGTTTCAATTGTATTCAAGTCTGCAAGATACAAGATGATACAAGTACGCTTCAGATCAGCCATACTCAGCACATTTCTTGGTTCACCTCCCGAGCACGATTTCAATCGACGCCTCGATGTCGAAGTCGATCCGATCGATCGGGTACTTGTGGGCACGTGCCTCAGATATCACACCGGAAAAAACACGGGTTCTGCATGATTATGACAATTGGTGTGAAATGACTGCAAAATTCATTCCGTCTCCCCACTTCCAGACTCACTTGCTCCCTTCCATCTTTGAGATCTCCTTCATCTCAGTCCAAGCCACAAAGTTCTGCATCACCGCAGTGAGGAAGGCCTAGAGGAGTGGCAGGCTGTGGCAGGCTGTGGCAGGCTATGGCAGGCTGTCGTGGCTGAGCTGCTGACCTGTGGGAAAAACAGTCCCGGGAGCCAAAAGGAGATCGGATGACCTGCAAAGCAATGGAACGCAAACTCTCAAAGTGGCAAGTTTGATACAAAATGATACAAAAAATATGCGAAAATGATGATAGGTATCCTATGTCCAGACATACCAGTAGCCCAGAATTGTGCGTATGAAAGTACAACGTTGCTTTGCTGCAGAATACACCGTGTCCATGGCTTGGGTGGCTTGGATTTCGCTTTCTCATCCAGGTTTCAAACCTCCTTCATACCACTTGTTGAAGAAGGCAATCCTGTCGTTCAAATCCTGGCAAATTGATGAATGCTGAACCTGAACATGTTCCGTTGAAAATCAGCACCTTGGGCAGTCCTTGTACCAAGCAGTCAATGGTTTGAGGGAGAGGAAACCCACACCTGCCCAGCCTGGCAAGCGAAAGTGCCCGGTACAACCACACCAATGACTGTTCAGCGTGAACACAAGTCCAGTGAAGTCACCAAAGGGCAGATAGAAATACAAACAACATCAAACAAATCTATGCTATGTAGGATAACGGGAAGATCCCTGGCCCTGCCCAATGCAATCACACTAGCCTAAACCGGCCTAAACCCATGCAACTTGCAGAGACGAATGGGGCACCAGTACCAGAAGCCTACTACTCCGTTTCGCGTTTCACGTCAGATTCCGAGTGCACCCTGAAGCTGTCTAACCTTTGAACTTCAAGTCTACCTAGAGGGGAAATGAAGTTAATGTAATACGTGGGTTACAAACTGTTGGAAAGGAGGTGTGAGGCAATTTATGATGGTGGCTTGCCATTTTGTTTCATCTCCATTGACATGCGGATGAGTTCAAACGCACGAGGTGTTTTTGTCTGTCCGCACTGATGTTCTCAGCCTCTATGGATGGCGCGCCCCATCATGTTGACAGAGCCAGGCGAACATCCAGGGGCTTAAGCATTAAGCTAGCTCGATTTCAACGGAGCTGGGATATGTCTCAAAAATCAAGGTTGGAGCCTTCCAATCTGGTCTGATCATGTCGGCATATCGGTCAAAAATGCATACCCCAAGAACTGACGATGCATTCCTGCATTGGACTGACATGTGGATCCATTGCTGTTAAAAATATTGAAACACATCCGGTCACACATTAATCACAGTCTCAGCCACATGCCATGAGTTGAGCTCATCTGAAAAGAGTGCACCCTGAAAATATGATGGCGGAAAACAGGATGCGCGTTCATTTGTGAAATGTTCTCATGGCCATGTTTTTGGTGGTCAAATATGTAAAGGACTTCACAAATGTGTGATAAACCAACCTTGAATCGTTTGAGACCTATGCCCAGAGCTACGGGTAGAACGGTCATTTCCCATCATTTCGCATGCGAGGAGCGGGGCCATGCACGGATTGGAGGGCCGCCAGGCTTTCAGCTCTGGTGTCCAGCAAATCATCCCATATTCAAACTCAAATGGGTGGTTCTCATGTTATCAACCATCCCCACCTGGCTTTTATGGGGATTTACTTTATGGGTAGGGCAAGTTCCATCTGGGGCGACCTATATGGCGTTCTTGATTGCAATTTGCATCTGGGATGGGTCAATACCTATGATACTCAAATTTGGAGGATGAACATCCGTTTAGACCCTCTATTCGGATGGAATTGGCAATTCTTTACGCACCTAGAGGCGCGGAGATACACCGAGACATTTCCATGGCAACTGCCTCCATTCTTTGCGTGCCGACAAGGCTCAACTCGCTTCTGTTCCGGCCGAAGCCACAAGATAGCATGAAGGGTGCAGGATTTGAAATATCGTCACAGACAGACTTTCTCACCAGAAAGGACCACACAAAGGTGTGCATTCAACGATTTAAATGGCAGTTGATAGTTATATAATCTAAACTGGGAATAAAACAAACATGTATCGAAACATATTAGAAAATATTAGAACAGTGTCTGTGTGGTCGATGCGATATTGTCATCTTTTGTCATTGTCTGTGACTCCTAGGTCCCACACCGAACTTCAACCTTCAGAAGCGGCACTTTTTAGCCGCGCATCGGGTCACCTGCGCTGGCCGGTTCCTTTCTCGGGATCCAACAATCAGGGCTTTATGACCTATAGAAACTCTATTTACAAACATCCACTAACAGTCACTTTTCCAAGGGCTTATTAAGATTTATCAAGCCTCTTTTATTGGCAAGTTCACCTTTGGGGGGGGCTTGGTTGAATCCCCCTTCAAAGATTTTAAGGATTCAAAATTTGGTTTAAGTGGTATAAATCCAATGCATTTACATTCCAGTCTTCCACTACTCATCACTACTCCCCATGAAACACCTCACCTGGACTTCATGCTTGTCCACAACTTGGCCCGAGCAGAAAATCGTGTCCCAGTGCCAACCCAAGCTTGGGAAAAGGCATGTGGTTTCAATGCCTTGGCTCGGAAGCTTGGCCCAGGATGATATGGGATGGGAAACGAAAGTGGGGTTGGTCCAGAAATAGGGTCATGTAGTAAACCGAATACTAAGCCCAAATTGGGGATGGTTTATTATTGGGTTTATCTCACTATATCGTATAAATCGATATGCCCCATATTTGCCACTTCGAAAACAGATTACAAATGATTGGCATTTGGGGTCAGACAAAACAGCCACAAGGCAAAACAGAGCCCAGCAAATTGTGTTTGGTTTCTCATCGAAGTTTTTGACCTATACATGTCTTTGACTTTCGGCTCATGTTCAACAACAACCATGACTGTAAGGCTCCAGGAAGTTGAAGACAGTTTTCCTTGTGCGCCTGTTGGCAATGCAACAAACATCCCATTGTGATCGTTAGTTCACTTGGATGTTCACTTATGGGTGTCAAAAATCCCCGTGGTTTACATAAAGATCCCGGAAGAAAAAGGAACAAACAACACAGGCTCTCTTTATGGTTCATGTATGATGGCCGGGTCAAAAAAATCATTGCAATCATGCCTTTTATGTGTACTGTCTAAAACAAGTTTCATCATTATATATATATATGTCTATAATGTAGATTTCTATGTCTTTTCCATCCACTGTGAACTGTTTGTTGAAGGGAATCACCCCGCCTGTGCTCCAAACTTTGCCAAGGCTCCACATTCTTCTGCCACAAGGTCTGTGTCCAACGAGATGATGTCCTTGTGAGTCCAGGTTGATAATATCTAACACTTGACTGATGATATTGGTTGGTTAGTTGGCATCTGGGATCTTCCTAGGTGATCCATAGCCTCTCCAAAACAGCATAGTCTGATCTACGAACGCTAACAAACCAATTTCATTGAAACCCCCATTGAAACCATTATAAATACGTTCATATCTGATGGTCATGGTTTCCCTGTTGAACCTGATTCGCTGTCATGGTTCCTATCATTTCTGTTCATGGCTAGAAACCACTGATCTTGACAACTATTGGTTCATGCAGTTCCAAGGCATATATCCATTTTGAAGAGCATCGTTTGAAGGCTAAGGGCAACTGATCCTGGTTTCTGGATGAGCTATAGAACAGTAAATTCACCCACCTGACATACTAACCATCAGTCCTAACCATCAATTTCAATGAGGCCCTTACTAAGGTCGTTACAATTTCTTCAGAGAGTGTGAAATTATCTGTAATTTCTAATATGTATGTATGTATGTATGTTTGTATGTATATATGCATGTATGTATGTATATATGTATATATGTATGTTATGTATGTTATGTATGTTATGTATGTTATGCTGGTTATGTATGTTATGTATGTTCTGTATGTTATGTATTTTATGTATGTTATGTATGTTCTGTATGTTATGTATGGTCTGTATGTTATGCATGTAATGTAATGTAATGTATGTAATGTATGTAATGTATGTAATGTATGTAATGTATGTTATGTATGTTATGTATGTTATGTATGTTATGTATGTATGTATGTTATGTATGTTATGTATGTATGTATGTATGTATGTATTGTATTGTATTGTATTGTATTGTATTGTATTTGTATTGATTTGTATTGTATTGTATTGCATTGTATTGTATTGTATTGCATTGTATTGTATTTGTATTGTATTGTATTTGTATTGTATTGTATGGTATTGTATTTGTATTGTTATGTATGTATGTATGTATGTATGTATGTATGTATGTATGTATGTATGTATGTATGTAATGTATGTAATGTGTGTAATGTGTGAAATGTCTGTAATGTACGTAATGTACGTAATGTACGTAATGTACGTAATGTACGTAATGTACGTAATGTATGTAGTGTATGTAATGTATGTAACGTATGTAATGCATGTAATGTATGTAATGTATGTAATGTATGTAATGTATGTAATGTATGTAATGTATGTAATGTATGTAATGCATGTAATGTATGTAATGTATGTAATGTATGTAATGTATGTATGTGTATATAATATATATATTTATTTATTTATTTACCTCGGGATAGTCTGGTTAAGAGCCCCCAATGAGAGCCGTCCACTCCACAGCAGTTGAACAAGAACGTTATGAGGGTGGCGTGTGGGACGTGCACGACTTCTGTGAAACGTGCACAACTTCTGTGAAACGTGCACGACTTCTTGCAAACGTGGACAAGTTCTATGAATTCGATGACAAGTTCTCAAACACTGCAAAGAGCTCTTAATCAGACTATACCCATAAATATATATATATATATATATATGTATGTATTAGGGAGTAGGTACTTGGCTTCCTTGCCAGGGTGCTTCTGATCGATAGATGACCAGAACTGAGGTATAGAACAAACAATTTTGACGATATCACCCATCACAATTGTGGTTGAACTTCGCTTAAAGATGAGTTTGTAGATGATGAGGGCGGCTTAGCCTTTAGCAAACCCAATTGACCCCAAAACATACTACGTGCATTGCTACAATCCAGACACTGGCTTTCCTAGATATGAGAACAGTTTTGAGCTACCCATGGATGACAAGGATGGCACGCTTCATTGTCGTTAAACGGGGGACAAGAAAAGGGGAACAAACCGTATCTTCATAGCCAGCCAACGAACCCCGCTCCAGCTGGCTCCCCTGGAAATTGGTTTGTCTGGAAACGGGGTACCCAAGAAAGCGATGGGGTGTCATATTATACCACTGCTCTCTATGGGTGTCCCCCAGTTTCAAATACACCCATGTAGCCAAGTTTCCATTGACTTGGAATACGTTGGTTGCGACTCCTGTGAATTCAAAGCACAGGTCGCTTTGACCTTGCGGATCTCCTTGTCCGCCAAGTAGCCTCGGCTAGTTGGCTGAGGAAAGAAAGTTTTGTCAGCCAGGCGCCTCATTTTGAGATTGCTGATTGTTTTCTGTCCTATATCCTGGTTGGTTGAAAAACTGGTTGGTTGAAAAATCGGTTGTTTGAAACCACATTCCATCAATATTCCATCAATCTCTCGTGAGACTTCTCACTCATCCCCATATTCATTGTCATCAACGTTACAACAACAATCACTACAAACGCAATCGCATCAACCTGGCAGATCTACATTTGGAAGGGACGTCCTTCTTGCGTAGTGAATTCTGGTATCATAAAATGCTCACTGCACCGACACGGGTTTGGAAACTGTACGATCGCTATTAGCCAGATGAACCATTGCATAGCCAAGGGTAGACCGTTTTAATCCAATAAAGTTGACAATGGTCTCCAGTGGTCAAACTGAACCAATCCTTGAAACATCACTGGCGGTTAACCAATGATGTTGTCAGTTACCCTAAAACGTGATTTGCCAGCAAAAGACGAAGACGTGTGAAACCGTGAGCCGAACAAATGTTCCAAATTGATCCAAATTGTAACTCCACAAAATACGCGCCCTTAAGATCGAAAATCATTTGCTGTTTTTCTCACTATACAAATATTCAAAACAACCTGCAGATCCCTTTGTATTGACCCAACCACATCTACCAAGCGGCTGCGCAGCACGCCGTGGAGAAAGCGGAGGTCATTGTCACGCATTGTTTCACCAGTTTCTGCCGCATGCCGAGCCTCTGTGACAGGGAAACATGGCACAACGGGGTTTCGACTACGCAGCGTGAAAAAAATGATATTCCCCAAAGCAACCGTTTTAGTGCGAAACATACTGACAAACCGATGGATTTCGGGTGCCCAACCTTCAGACAAATCCAAGTGGTTTATGGCAAGTGTTGGTAACATGATAGAAGTATGAAAGTGGAACCGATGTTTTCCAACATGTTTTGCTGTCTTGCGATCGTTTTCCGGACTTGGGGATGGTCTAGTTCCGTATGTTCAGTCCCTGGTGAATGTGAGTATACTACAACATTATATGCACACATAGGCATATAACACATAGAGATACCAGTAGTACCGCAGAAGGCGGTGGCGGAAGTTTCAAAGATAGGAAACCTATAGGAAAGGTTGGTTGTTGTGACGCAGGAATGGCAGAGCGAACCCACTGATGGACCAAAAGGTGGTTGGAGTTGTGTTTTTTGGAAGGATTGCAGCGGTCACCTCACCCACAACTGCTGGATCTACTGTGGTGTGGTGTAGTGTCGTGTCGTGTGGTGTAGTGTAGTGTAGTGTCTTTGTAGCTGTGGTGTAGTGTAATGGTAGTTGTAGCTTTTGCTGTTGTTGTAGTAGCTGTCGATGTTGCTGTTGTTGCTGCTGTTGCAGTTGTAGTGTAATGGTACTGCAGTGGCAGTGGTAGTGCTAGTGGTAGTTGCAGCTGTAGTTGTAGTGGCAGTGGTGGTGGTTGTTGTTGTTGCAGGAGGAGCATCTCCCCAGATGACTCCGCACCCGCCGCTTTAGCAAGCCCACTCCCGACCCTCTGGGGGCACAAAACATTGGGATTTCGGGACTTTTCTACCTACTTCTTCTAACGCTTTCTCTTCTCTGATCTTCTTTCTTCTTCCTTTATCTTCTCTGACTCTTCCCACCTCTACCTTTCCATCTGTCCATATTGTCGGAAGTTTGACTTCCAAACTTCCTTCGATCACTTTAGTACACAGAGTTGGTGACCAATGTTCGATAATTCTATTTGTATCTGTTTGCATATATGATGTACAAGTGTAGGCACGCTGTGGGTGCTCAACACCACCATGTTTTAACCATGTCACATTACCCGGCTCCAGAGTTTCAGACATGCTCATATGAGCAGATTTCAAAACCCTTTGTGACTAAATTATACTGCTTGGTTAATAAGGATTCCCGTAGGGGATCATGATAATCCCCAACATTTCGGGTAGTACAACGTCCAGAAATCATTAACCAACAGGGGTTTTTGAACACTGCTCGTATGGGCACTGTAGCGACCGATTACACATGGATTCACTTTATCGTCTCCAAATGCTCAGAGATTCTCAAGATGCTTTGACTTGGAAAACCAAGGGGGAAGCCGAACTGCTATCAATAATCGAACGGTGATTGAATGGCTATATTCCAATACAAAAATATTAATACATATCACGCGATAGCCATCACAATCCATCAAAAATTACCCAAACTGAAACAATTGGATGCTGTATTTGGCTTGATGGGGTTCCGTTACGCACAACCACTCAATGCTGGCATTCTTTCTGGCATCATTTTACATCCTTCTTGTAAACAAACATGGAAAAGGGATAGCTGCAATTTCGATCAGGAAAGTTATGGAAAGTGTGAAACTTTTAGTCACTCCTCGCCTTTCACGATATTTTTAAAGAGAGTTACTGTAAGAGTAATCCAAAGCAAGAAGTCAGCGGACACACAAGGTTTAAACGAACGAGGAATGAAGCTGAAACCGAGCTGAAACTTCAAAGTTTTGGTATGTTTTGGTGCCCAGCGCAGCTGCTCGTCAGTTTCAGCCCAGCCTGCTGCCACTGGTCGAACTCGGAATTCAATGTGCCTTGAAAAGGGGTCCGAACATTCTGGGAGAACGCATGAGAACACCAAAAATCTCATAGCTCTTCATCATTCAAAGCAGTTTTGGGGTACTTGTATTCTGCATATTTGGGACCAACCGGGTCTGGATTTTGCCGGAAACCATTCAGATACAGATCCAAGGCATCCAAAACAATGGGGACAGGTTAACATCCCAATCCCAAAAGGATGCCATCTTCAAGGTCAGGAGCCCGCCAAACGCCACATCTGAGAACCATCTGACTACACAAATTCTAACATCTGAGCCAGTTTGAGGGTGGTTTTCCTTACTGGCCATCATCTATGTAGAACCGAGGATCTCAGAACGCTTATATTGTGTTCTCGATCTGAAGAAATGAAATCCTAGACGTCAAATATCTCGTGTTTGCCGTCAGCAGCAACCTGTTTTATAAAGATTTGGGTGCCAACCATGATGAATACAAACCATCCAGAAGATCGTTCCATACACCTTAATGTTTTCGCTGAAGAAACTGGCCCCCTCAAACAACCAACCCACGTTAGAAGATAGGTCATTTGGACAAACTATGACAAATTTGCTGACCAATAAGTGGGTTTTATCATGTTTTATCATCCTCGTCTAGCTGGGTTATAAATTGTAATAACGGTTGTAATCCAATTATTGATAACCATCAATGCAGGTAAACGACTTAATCACGTGAATCCAGGCGCAGCATGTATGTAAAAGAGAAGAAAATTGGTCACACCATTGTTTTCAATAACAACAGGCTGGAAAGCCACTACAGTATCTGCTCGAGGAAACTGATCTTCCAAGGGGTTATATTTCTGCGACCAAAACACAGCGCGATTGCACGTCCGTGGTCGGACCAGTAGGAATCGTCTGGCGGGAAGGAGAATCACAGTGCAAGAAATCCTGACCTCTGAGAACATCAATGCATGGGGTTATTTTTCATGATACCTCCATAAGCATCCCCAAAAACGAACTAAATACATTATGTTGGGCCGTTCCTTCACAAGATTTTGTGGGTATTTGTGCGGCCCCATGGCCACCAATTTATTTTTCCGGGCGCCTTACAATTTCAGCAGTTTCATCCTACGCGTCCGATGTTTCCGCGTTTTTTCACATCTTTCTCTAACCCTCTTTCAGGCTCTTTGTTTTAGAGGCGGAGCAGGCCGCCATCATTCATTGCATACATGAGTGCTCACGCAGGTTACTATTTAAGTTTTGATTGAAGCGTTCGTGTGGGTACGGAACCAATGTTTGATTTCCTTCGTCGGCAGATTCTGATCAATTCTTGGTGTAAAATAAACTCAGGTGCTATCCCCAACAGCTTGAGAGTGTCTGCGTTTTTGCATGTTTTTGCCATAAAAAGTGCTTATGCCATAAAAATTAAGCGCTTGTGCCATAAAAATTAAGTGCTTATGCCATAAAAAACATCGGAACATCTGCACCAGAACCCTCCGGAACCTCACAAGGTATCTGCACCGGAGCCCTCCGGAACCTCACCAAGCATCTTCACCGCCAAAACCCTACAAGGTCTCTGCACCGAACCCTCCGGAACCTCACCACGCATCTTCACCTAGACCCTCCGGAACCTCATCAGGTAGCTGCACTGGAAACTTCCGGAACCTCACCAGGTACCTGCACCCAAACCCTCTAGAACTTAACCAAGTATCTGCACCGTAACCCTCCGGAACCTCACCGAGTACCTGCACCGGAAACTTCCGGAACCTCACAAGGTATCTGC